>JAABUX010000588.1_pt1 | contig 61336 bp, 61 predicted proteins | sample 5561851 | NCBI WGS metagenome assembly JAABUX01 (sample SAMN10711883, study PRJNA513361) | rock metagenome | isolation source: Antarctica rocks | place: Antarctica: Victoria Land, Richard Nunatak red sandstone | collected 2016-01-03
CGAGACGTTGCTCCGCGCCAAGGAGTGTGGCAGGGGCAAGCAACAAGGCTGTTTCGGGCATGGTGCGAGCGGCAAGGCAAGACACGCAGCGGGCCATCCAGGGCTTCACCGGCTAGCTATAATGAACTGCAACCATCTATACTGTAGAATGTCCTCGCCCCACACTCGATGCGGGCCACCGACCGCCCGCGCACGATTTGCAACGATGCTGACCGGGCTGCCATCGACGGTGCGCTGGTGATGGCGGGCGTCGCGGTTTCGCGGTGACGCCGGACGCCCTCGCCGCCCGACTGGCCCGTCTGCCAAAATTGCCGGGTTGGAAGCTTTTGACGGACACCATGCGGACATTTCTTGGGTCCTCCGCCGTCGCTTCCAAAGATGCGTCGGTAACTCATTGTTTTCGGGAAGGAAAATGGTGCCGGCGCGCGGAATTGAACCGCGGACCTACTGATTACGAATCAGTTGCTCTACCCCTGAGCTACGCCGGCCGCCGGGTTCGATATACCGGGGCGTCGTGTCGCCCGCAACCGCACGCTTTTCCGTTCGGCGCCGGGTTGCGCTCCGGCCGGGATGCGAATTGGATAGCGCCATGTCCGCACTGCACCCCGACGCCAAGCGACTGCTCGACCTGATCCGCATCGCTGGCAGGCCCTCGTTCGAGAACTTGTCGCCAGCCGATGCGCGCGTGGCCTACGCCGCGGGCCGCGCCGTGCTGCAACCACCCCCCGACACGGTCGCCGAAGTGCGCGATCTGCTCATCCCCGGTCCGGCAGGGCCATTGACGCTGCGGCTGTACCGCCCGGCGGGAAGCACCTATGCCCATGTTCTACCAGGCCTGCTGTTCCTGCACGGGGGCGGGTGGGTCCTTGGCAGCCTGGACAGCCATGACGGCGTCTGCCGCAGGCTGGCGAACCTGGCGTCCTGCGAAGTCGTCGCCGTCGATTACCGGCTGGCGCCCGAGCACCCCTTCCCCGCCGCGGTCGAGGATGCGGCGGCGGCCCTCGTCTGGGTGTCGGGGCAGGCGGACGAACTGGGCATCGACCCCGCGCGGATCGCGGTCGGGGGCGACAGCGCGGGCGGCAACCTCGCCGCCGTGCTCGCCCTTATGGGACGGGATGGGGTCGTGCCAGCCACGGTGTTCCAGATGCTGCTCTACCCGGCGGTGGATCTCACCATGGCGTCGAACGCCTACGCGCGGGTCACCGATGGCGTCCCGCTCACGGCGGCGACGATGCGCTACTTCATCGACCATTATGCGCCTGGGGCCGAGCAGCGGCTGGACTGGCGCGCATCGCCGATCCAGGCGGCCACGCTGGCGGGGACGCCGCCGGCGCTGGTGTTGACCGTAGCGCACGACCCGCTGGCCGACGAGGGCCGGGCCTATGCGGCGCGGCTGGAGGCAGACGGCGTTCGCGTCGCCGCACTTCACCTCAGCGACCAGGTGCATGGAATCCTGACGATGGGCCGGGTCATCGGCGCGGCCGAGGCGGTGCTTCAATTCGCCAGCACCGCCCTGCGCGACGCGTGGCGGTGCCTTGAATCCCCAGCCCGGCGGTTCTAGCATGATCGCAATGCGAAAAGCGCCGACGTCCTCGATCGAGGGCATCATGCCACCAAGGGAGCGACCGTGAGAAATTCGTGCTCGGCAGCGGAACAGCTGCCCCTCCATTCCGGTTCGGGCTGAAGGCGCAAGCGGGATGGCAAACGGCGCCGCCATCGCTGTTCCGGCGCTCGATAGCATCCCCGGCGGCTGCCAGCATGCGTGCCCCTTGCTGCTGCAGGTTTCCGAGGTGGTCGTGCGGTTCGGCGGCATCGTGGCGCTCGGCGGCGTGTCGTTCGATGTCGGCCTGGGCCAGATCTGCGGGTTGATCGGGCCGAACGGTTCCGGCAAGACCACGCTGTTCAACTGCATCAGCGGCATCTATCGGCCCGGCAAGGGCGAGGTTCGCCTGGAGGGACGGTCGTTGCAGGCCATCAGCCGGCACCGCATCGTCGATCTCGGCATCGGCCGCACCTTCCAGAACGTCGCGCTGTTCCGCAGCATGAGTGTGCGCGACAACATGCTAGCCGGCGCGCATCACCTCGGCCGAACCGGTTTTTTCGCCAACGCCTTGCGTCTGCCCGGCGTCCGACGGGAGGAAGCCGCGGCGCGCGAGCGGCTGGACCACCTGCTCGACCTGCTGCGCCTGCGCGACGTGGCCGACGCGCCCGTGTCCAGCCTGCCGTTCGGCACGCAAAAACGGGTCGAACTCGCCCGCGCCCTGATCGGCAAGCCGAAGCTGCTGCTGCTGGACGAGCCGGCGGGCGGGCTGAACCATTCGGAGGTGGACGAACTCGAAGGCGTGATGCGCCGCATCCGGGCCGAGTACGACCTCAGCATCCTGCTGGTCGAGCATCACATGAACCTGGTCATGCGAGTGTCGGACAAGGTGGTGGCGCTGGAACTCGGCATGAAGATCGCCGACGGTCCGCCGGGGCAAGTGCAGAACGACCCTGGCGTGATCCGCGCCTACCTCGGCGAACCGATCGAAGCCGCCCATGCCGCCCCTGCTTGAAGCAAGCGGCCTGCACGCCGGCTACGGCGAGGTGCAGGTCCTGCACGGGCTCGACTTCGCGGTCGACCTGGGCGGCATCACGGCGCTGCTCGGCGCCAACGGGGCGGGCAAGACGACCACCCTGCGCGCGCTCAGCGGCATGGTCCGCACCTCCGGCCGCATCGTGTTCGACGGCGCGCGGATCGACGGCAGCGCCACCGAGGATATCGCCCGGCGCGGCGTCGCCCACGTGCCGGACGGCCGCGGCACGCTGATGGAGCTGACGGTCGAGGAAAACCTCCAGCTCGGCGCCTACACCCGCCGGCGCCGCGACATCGCGCACGGCATGGAGCGGGTGTTCGGCTACTTCCCCCGCCTGAAGCAGCGGCTGCGCCAGCAGGCCGGCACGCTGTCGGGGGGCGAGCAGCAGATGCTCGCGATCGGGCGCGCCCTGCTGCTCGGCCCGAAGCTGCTGCTGCTGGACGAGCCGTCGTTCGGGCTGGCGCCGCTGGTGGTGCGGGAAATCTTCGACATCATGCGCCGGGTGAACGCCGATGACGGGGTGAGCATTCTGCTGGTAGAGCAGAACGCCAGCCTGGCACTCGACGTGGCAGACCACGCCTGCCTGCTGGAAACCGGGCGGATCGTGATCGCCGGGCCGGCCGTCGACATCCGCAAGGACGAGGCGATCCGCCGCTCGTATCTAGGGTACTGACGCGTGAGTGAATTCCTGCACCAGATCCTTTCCGGCATCGCGTCCGGCGGCATCTACGCCAGCCTCGCCCTAGCTCTGGTGATGATCTTCCAAGCGACCCACCATGTGAATTTCGCCCAGGGCGAGATGGCGATGTTCTCCACCTATGTCGCGCTGGCGCTGATCCAGGCGGGCGTGCCGTACTGGGGCGCGTTCGCGATCACGGTTGCGGCTTCGCTGGTCGCAGGCGCCGCGATCCAGCGGGTGCTGCTGTCGCCGATGGCCGGATCGCCGGTGCTGGCCAGCACCGGCGTGTTCATCGGCCTGCTGCTGATCTTCAACAGCGTGGCCGGCTGGCTGTTCACCTATACCCTCAAGCAGTTCCCGAGCCCGTTCGAGGGGCCCCCCGTGCTCGGCGGCTTCGTCACCCGGCACGACCTAGGCTCCACCGCCGTCACCCTGGTCGTGCTGGCGTGCGTGTACGCGTTCTTCCGCTTCACCAAGCTCGGCCTCGCCATGCGCGCGGCGGCCTACAACCCCGTGTCCAGCCGGTTGATGGGCATCCGGGTCGACGGGATGCTGGCGCTAGGCTGGGGCCTCGCGGCCGCGATCGGCGCGGTGGCGGGGATGATGATTGCCCCCGTCGTGTTCCTCGACCCCAACATGATGTCGGGCGTGCTGCTGTACGCGTTCGCCGGGGCGCTGCTGGGCGGCATCGCCAACCCGCTCGGCGCGGTGGCGGGCGGGTTCGCGATCGGCATCATCGAGAACCTCGCCGGCGCCTATGTCGTCGGCAACGAGCTGAAGCTGACCCTGGCGCTCGTGATCATCGTGGTGGTGCTGACGGTCAAGCCGGCCGGGCTGTTCGGCCGCACCGTGGTCAGCCGGGTGTAGGTGATGCGAACCCTCCGTCCCTGGGCCTTCGTTCTGCTGGTCGTCGTGGCGGCCGCACTCGCGTTCGTGGTCAGCGACTACCGGCTGTTCCAGCTCACCATGGTGGTCGTGTACGCCGTCGCGATCCTCGGTTTGGCGCTGGTGACCGGCTTCAACGGCCAAATCTCGCTCGGGCACGGCGCGTTCTACGCGGTCGGCGCCTACGTGAGCGCCGTCCTGATGTCGCTGTACGACGTGCCGTACTGGGCGACTCTGCCGGTGTCCGCGGTGGTCTGCGCCGCGATCGGGTTCCTGATCGGGCTGCCCGCGCTCCGGCTGGGCGGGCTATATCTCGCGCTGACCACGTTCGCGCTCGCCGTCGCCACGCCGCAATTGCTGAAATACCGCCTGTTCGAGGGCTGGACCGGCGGCGTGCAGGGCATCGTCATCGACAAGCCGGACGCGCCGTTCGGCCTGCCGCTCAACGCCGACCAGTGGGTGTACCTGTTCACCCTGGCCGTCGGCGTCGCCCTGTTCGCGGTGGCCGCCAACCTGGTCCGCGGTCGGATCGGGCTGGCGATGCGCGCCGTCCGAGACCACTCCCTGGCGGCCGAGGCGACCGGGATCGACGTCGCCCTGTTCAAGACCCGCACCTTCGCCGTCAGCGCGATGTTCACCGGGATCGCCGGGTCGCTGGGCGCGATCGCGGTCGGCTTCGTGGCGCCGGACAGCTTCACCGTCGTCTTGTCCATCACGCTGTTCGTCGGGCTCGTGGTGGGCGGGGCCGCGACCATCGCCGGGCCAGTGTTCGGCGGCCTGTTTATCGCCTTCCTGCCCAATGTCGCCGAACAGGTGTCCAAGGCGGCGCCGGGCGCTGTTTACGGCGTGGTGCTGATCGCCTTCATGTTCCTGTTGCCGTCCGGCGTCGCGGGCGGGCTGGAAGGCTTGCTGCGGCGAGTGACGCGCCGATTTGCTTGAAAACAACCACAAGGAAATTATCATGCACCGCCGCACCCTGCTCGCCTCCGCCGCCTCGCTCGCCGCCGTGACGCACGTCCGGCCTGCAGCGGCCGAGACGCCGGGCGTGACGGCCACCGAGATCAAGATCGGCCAAACGGAGGCGTATAGCGGCCCGGCGTCGGCATACGGCGCCATCGGGTTCGGGCTGGTCGCGTTTTTCAAGCGGGTCAACGACCAAGGCGGCATCGCCGGACGCAAGATCAACTTCATCTCGGTCGATGACGGCTACTCCCCGCCCAAGGCAGTCGAGCAGACACGGCGGTTGGTGGAGCAGGAAGGGGTGGCGTTCATGCTCAACGGGCTGGGCACGCCGTCGAACACCGCGGTGCAGAAATACCTCAACCAGAAGAAGGTGCCGCAGCTGTTCGTGTCCAGCGGCGCTGACAAATGGGCCAATCCAAAGGAGTTCCCGTGGACGATCGGTCTCCAGCCCAGTTACCGGACCGAGGGTCAAATATACGCCAAGTACATCCTGGCCAATAAGCCGGACGGCAAGATCGCAATCCTTTACCAAAACGACGATTTCGGGAAGGACTACCTCGCCGGGCTGCGCGACGTGCTCGGGGACAAGTACGACCGCATGGTCGTCAAGGCCGTCAGCTACGAGGTGACCGACCCGACCATCGACAGCCAAGCGGTCACGCTGCAGGGCTCGGGCGCCGACGTGCTGGTGACGGCTGCGACGCCGAAATTTGCCGCCCAAATGATTCGCAAGATCTACGACCTCAACTGGAAGCCGCTGCATTTGCTGACCGACGTCTCGATCTCGGTGGCGTCCGTGATCACCCCCGCCGGGCCGGAGCGCGCCGTCGGCCTCATTGCCGCCGCCTACGGCAAGGACGTGAGCGACCCGGCGTTCAAGGACGACCCCGGCATGAACGAGTGGCGCGCATTCATGAAGGAGTACATGCCGGACTCCGACATCACGGACGCGAACTACGTTTATGCCTACTCGGTCGGCTGCGTGACCCTGCAGATGCTGAAGCAGTGTGGCGACGACTTCTCGCGCGCGAACATCCTGAAGCAGGCGACCAGCCTGCAGAACCTGCAACTGCCGACGCTGCTGCCCGGCATCGTCATCAACACCAGCCCGACCAACTACCATCCGATCCGGCAGGAGCAGCTGCAGCGCTGGAACGGCACGCGGTGGGAGCTGTTCGGCGACGTCATCGAGGGCGCGGGGAGCTAGGTCCGTGCTGGCCCGGGCCGATGCGGAGCGGGCCGTGTTCACCGCCGAGCACGCGCTGTTCCGCGAGCAGGCCCGCCGCTTCATCGAGGCGGAGATCACGCCGCATCACGCGCAATGGGAGCGCGACGGGATCGTGCCGTGCTCGGCATGGCGGGAGGCAGGCCGGCAGGGGCTGCTCTGCTTCGGGATGCCGGAGGAGTACGGCGGCGCGGACGCCGATTTCGGTTTCTCCGCCGTCCTGATCGAGGAGCTGACCCGCGCCGGCGCCAGCGGCGTCGGCTTCTCGCTTCACTCCGACATCGTGGCGCCGTATATCAATCGTTACGGGAACGAGGGACGCAAGCGGGACTGGTTGCCGCGCATGGCCCGGGGCGAAATCATCGGCGCGATCGCCATGACCGAGCCGGGGATGGGCAGCGACCTCAAGTCCGTCCGGACCACCGCCCGGCGCGAGGGCGAGCACTACGTCCTGAACGGGTCCAAAACCTTCATCACCAACGGCCAGAACGCCGGGCTGGTGATCGTCGTGGCCAAGACCGACCCGACAGCCGGGCGCGCCGGCATCTCGCTGATCGGCGTCGAAGAAGGCACGCCAGGCTTTACCAAGGGGCGCAACTTGGAAAAGCTCGGCCTGCACGCCCAGGACACGTCGGAGCTGTTCTTCGACGATGCGCGCGTGCCGGTCGGCAACCGGCTCGGCGAGGAGGGCCAGGGCTTCCGTTGCCTCATGCACGAGCTGGCGCAGGAACGGCTGATGATCGCGATCCGCGCCGCGACGTGCATGGAGACGATGCTGCAAGCGACGATCGCCTATACACGGGAGCGCGAGGCGTTCGGCGGCCGCGTGTTCGACTTCCAGAACACCCGCTTCAAGCTGGCCGACGCCCGCGCGCAATCGGAAATGTATCGCGTGTTCGTCGACGATTGCCTGGCGCTGCATCTCCGCGGTGAACTGACGCCCGAGCGCGCGGCGATGGCGAAGCTGACAGGGTCGGAGATGCAGGACCGGTTGCTGGACGACTTCCTGCAGCTGCACGGCGGTTACGGCTACATGCGGGAGTACCCGATCGCCCGTGCCTGGGCCGACGCCAGGGTTTCGCGCATCTATGGCGGCAGCTCCGAGATCATGAGGGAGATCATCGCCCGTACGCTGTGAGGTTCGTCTGGGTAGTGCGGTTTGCCGCATGGGGGAGGGTGGTTGTTGCCCGCCGCATCATTGCGGTGCAGTTTCCCCCTATGCCCCGCCCCTCCAGCGCCGACTACCCTGCCCCCAGCCTCATCGCCGACACCGCCGCCCTCGCTGCGCTGTGCGCCCGCTTGCGTGCCGAGCCGTTCGTGACCATCGACACCGAGTTCATGCGCGAGCGCACCTACTACCCCGAACTGTGCGTCGTGCAGCTCGGCGGCGCCGCCGAGAACGCGGTGATCGACGCGCAGGCCGCCGGGCTCGACCTTGCGCCGCTCGGGGCGTTGCTGCGCGACGAGACCACGTTGAAGGTGTTCCACGCCGCTCGGCAGGACGTGGAGATTTTCCTGGAGCTGTTCGGCGCGGTGCCGACGCCGATCTTCGATACCCAAGTCGCGGCGATGGTGGCGGGGTTCGGCGACCAGGTCGGCTACGATGCGCTGGTGGCGACCATGACCGGTGGGCAGATCGACAAGGCGCACCGCTTCAGCGACTGGTCGGCCCGTCCGCTGTCGTCGGCGCAGGTCACCTATGCCGCCGCCGACGTGACCTACCTGCATACGGCGTACCTGGGACTGCGCGAACGGTTGGCGCGCGACGGCCGGCTGGACTGGGTGGCCGAGGAGATGGCGGTGCTGACCCGCCCGGCGACCTACCGCGCCGACCCCGACGCCATGTGGGAGCGCCTGCGCCCCCGCACCGGCAACCGCCGCATGCTGGCCATCCTGCGCGCCATCGCCGCCTGGCGCGAGCGGGAAGCGCAGCGGGTGAACATCCCGCGCCAGCGGCTGGTGAAGGACGAGAGCCTGCTGGAGATCGCGGCATCCGCTCCGGTGAACGCCGAGTCACTGTCCCGCATCCGCGGCGTCACCCGCGGTTTCGCCGAGGGGCGAAGCGGAGCGGGTCTGCTGGCGGCGATCGCGTCCGCGCAGGCGCTGACCGAGGACGAGCTGCCTCCCGCACCCGCGGCGAAGGACGGCCCCCGCCCCTCGCCGGCGCTGGTGTCGTTGTTGAAGGTGCTGCTGGCCGCAAAGTGCGAGCAGCACCACGTCGCGCCGAAGCTGGTCGCGTCGTCGGACGACATCGACCGGCTGGCGTCGGAGGACGAACCGGACTTGCCAGCCTTGCAGGGCTGGCGACGGGAGGTCTTCGGCAACGACGCGTTGGCATTGAAAAGCGGGCGGGTGGCGATCGGGGTGCAGGGGAAGCGGATCAGGTTGATCGCGACGGACGCGAGTTAAACTTCGATCGCCCAGGGATTGATGACCTGAACACCCGTTGGCTCGAAATCCGCGACGTTGCGGGTGACGATGGCCATGCCATGCACCAGCGCGGTTGCCGCGATAAGGGCGTCCCGCTCCGCGCGGGCGTTGGGAACATGAAGCGTCGCGCAGCGCTGTGCGACGGCCGTATCGATCGGCAGCACGCGCCCGGCAAAGGTTGGCAGAACCTGTCGATCCAGCCAGGCGCGCAGCATGCCGCCTTGCGCGAGGTCGCGGCGCTGGATCAGGAGAACGCCTTGCTCCAGTTCCAAGACGGTGATGACGGACAGGAACAGGACCGACGGCGCGACGCTGCTCGCCCAGTCAATGACCCGTTTGTCCGCCCTTCCTGACTTCGCTTTCCGGAGTTCGGAGATGACGACGGTATCCAGCACATACACTACGACAAATCGGCCGGCCTGGAGAACAACCCTTGCAAGCGCGGTGGTTCGAAATCGACGTCAGCAGCGCTCGGCATCGCCAGCAGGTCGATGATGCTGTCGTGCCTGCCGACAAGCTCTCGGTAGTCCTCGATGGTCAAAAGCACATGCGCCGGCCGTCCACGATCCGTGATGAACACGGGACCCTCGCTGGCTGCCTTCTTGGCGCGGCTGGTGTCCTGGTTGAACTCGCGGCCCGACAAGGTCTTGACTGCCATTTCTCGCTCCAACTGGAAATGTAGAAACGTTACTACGTTCCTGGTCGGTTTGCAAGGAAAGCAGGAGACGACGTTCGCCCGTCAAGCAAACGCGGCGCTTCGCTCTGTCGCCTTTGTCACGATCTCGGTCGTCGCCGCGACGCCCAACGCTGCCGCAAGGCGATCGAGCCGCCGCAGCACGCTCTCTCCCGCGAACACGCCATCACCTTCGCTGAGTTTCAGCGCCAGTGATCCATCGGTGCGCTCCAGCAAGGTCCCAGCCAGCAGGTCCGGCGTCCCGGCCGACAGCGTGTACGCCAGCCGCAACGCCAACCCCAGCACTTCCGCCCGGCGCGCTGCCTCGTCGTCCAGCAACGACCGCGCTGCCTGCAAAAATGCCGCCCCAGGCTCCGCCTCGTATCGGAACGCCAGCGTCAGCGCCAGGAACGCCCTGCTGTGGTGGTCGAGCGACACGCCTGGCTGGCGCAACACCCGCAGGAACGCCTGCTCGGCGCGGTACTCCGGATGGTCGTTGCTGCCGATGTCGCTCATCCAGCACGCCGCCTCCCGCAGCCGCCCCGCTGCCACGGTCTCGTCGGGGAACAGCGGCGTCGTCCAGGCAATCAGCCCGGGCGGCAGCGTGGCATCCCGGCCGTGGCGGACGCCGAGGTCCTGGCTCGCGGCCAGCACCGGGTCCAGCCCGGCGACCTCCGGCGCGATCCCCTGCATGTACCACCCCTCGCGAATCCCGTTCGCGCTGAACACCACCCGCCGCGCCCCCGTCGCGCGCAACACCCGGCGCAGCACGATCGCGGCGAACGGCAGGTCGTCGATCCGACGCCGCGGCGCGCCCGGCAGCTTCTCCAGCGAGCGCTTCGTGGCGCCGCCGATCATCCCCGTCAGGTCCCGCGCCTCGTCGCGCCCGATCGTGTAGTGGTGCACGATCGCCAGCGGATAATCCGTCTGCATCATATGAATCCGCGCCAACGCCCGCCATGCGCCGCCGACCAGGTACAAATCCCGTCCAGCCCCCTGGCTCAGCCATGGCACCCCCGCCAAATCCGCTTCGGCCAACCCGCGTGCGCGGGCCAGGTCGCCCTCCGCCCGGTCGCCCAGCCGGATCACCCCCAACGGCAGCGTCCGCGCCGCGCCCGGAACCCCCGCCACCAGCCGCACCACCTCCAGCGAGCCGCCGCCGATGTCCGCCAGCACGCCCTCCGCCTGCGGAATGCCGCACAGCACCCCCGCCGCCGATAACGATGCTTCCTGCTCACCCGACAGGATGTGGATCGGCACCCCCGGCATGCGTTCCTGCAACCCGGCGACGAAAGCCGGGCCGTTGGCGGCGTCGCGCACGGCCGCGGTCGCCAGCACCTCGAACGGGTCGGCTCCCATCGCGCGCGCGATGGCGTGATACCGGTTCATCACCGTCAACGCCCCCGCGACGCCCTCCTCATTCAATCGACCGGTCGTCTGCAGCCCGCGGCCGAGCCGCAGCACCGCCTTCTCGTTGAAGATCGCCACCGGGTTGCGCCCGCGCCCCTCGAACACCACCAGGCGCACCGAGTTTGAGCCGAGATCGACGACGGCGCGGCGCTTCCGCCCAGCCAAATCGCGGGCCATCAATCCTGCGTCACGCGGTCGGGGCGGCGGTGGGCGGCGCTGGTCGAAGGCGCGATCGGGCCATGCAGCGCCGAGCCGCGTCCCGACAGCGACGGATTGGTCATGAAATAATCGTGCGCCGACACCGGCTTATTGCCTGGCGGCACCCGCGTCCAGGCGCCACTCGCCCCCAACTCCCACGACTGCAAGTTATCCTTCAAGTTCACCACCATGATCTGGTCCAGCACCTGCGCGTGCACCGTCGGGTTGTGGATCGGCACCAGGCTCTCCACCCGCCACTCCATATTGCGCGCCATCCAGTCGGCGCTGCTGATGAACACGCTGGCGCGCCGGCTGGGCAGCTTGTGGCCGTTCGAGAAACAGTAGATGCGGCTGTGCTCCAGGAACCGCCCGACCATCGACTTCACCCGGATGTTCTCCGAAAGGCCGGGCACGCCGGGCCGCAGGCAGCAGATGCCGCGGACGATGCACATCACCCGCACCCCCGCGCGCGAGCAGTCGTACAGCTTGTCGATCAGGTGCGCGTCGACCAGCGAGTTCATCTTGAGCCAAATTCCGGCCGGCCTGCCTTCGCGCGCGTGCTGGATCTCGCGCTCCATCATTTCCATCAGGGTGCTGCGGGTGGTCAGCGGGCTGAACGCCAGGCTGTCCATCCGCTCCGGCCTGGCGTAGCCGGTCATGTAGTTGAACAGCCGGGCCGAGTCGCGCGTCAGGTCGGGATCGCAGGTGAAAAAGCTCAGGTCGGTGTAGATGCGCGCGGTGAACGGGTGGTAGTTGCCGGTGCCGAAATGCGCGTAGGACCGCAGGGTGCCGCCCTCGCGCCGCACCACCAGGCTCAGCTTGGCGTGCGTCTTCAGCTGCACGAACCCGTACACCACCTGCACCCCGGCCGCCTCCATCGTGCGCGCAAGGCGGATGTTGGCTTCCTCGTCGAAGCGTGCCCGCAGCTCGATCAGGGCCACCACCGATTTGCCCGCTTCCGCCGCCTCGATCAGCGCCTTCACGATCGGGCTGTCGCGGCTGGTGCGGTACAGCGTCTGCTTCACCGCCACCACCGAAGGGTCGGCGGCGGCCTGGCGGAGGAACTGCACCACCACGTCGAAGCTCTCGAACGGGTGGTGGACGATGATGTCCTTGGCCCGGATCGCCGCGAAGCAGTCGCCGCCGAAGTCGCGGATGCGCTCGGGGAACCGCGGCGTGTAGGGCGGGAACAGCAGGTCGGGCCGGTCGTCCACGATCAGCTGCTTCAGGTCCGCGGCGCCCAGGATGCCGTGCTGCAGCAGCACCTCGTTGCCGGGAATGTTGGGGTCGTCCACGTCCAGCTCGTCCACCACCAGGTCGCGCAGGTCGAACGGCATGGCGGCGTCGATCGACAGATGGATGCCGACGCCCCGGCGGCGGCGCTTCAGCGCGGTTTCATACGACCGCACCAGGTCCTCCGCCTCCTCCTCGAACTCCACGTCGGTGTCGCGGATCAGCCGGAACGTGCCCTGCCCGACCGCGCGGTAGCCAGGGAACAGCGTGCCGAGAAACAGGCTGACGAGGTCTTCCAGCAGCACGAAGCGGATCGGCGGCGGCGTGGCCTGCGCCCCCTCGGGAGGCGGCAGGCGGATGAACCGCTCGACCTGGGTCGGCAGCGGGATCATCGCGTTCATCACCAAGTGGTCCTCGTCGCGGTGCAGCTTCAGCACCATGACCAGGCCCATGTTGGGGATGAACGGGAACGGATGCGCCGGGTCGATGGCGAGCGGGGTCAGCACCGGGAACACCCGGTCCATGAAGAAAGCCGACAGCCAGCCGCGATCGGCCGCGTTCAGCCTCGCCGTCTCGCACACCTCCAGCCCGGCGTCGCGCAGCAATCCCCGCAACTCGATCCAGGCCGCCTGCTGCAGCTCCATCAGCCGCGCCGCCCGGGCCTGGATTTCGTCGAGCTGCTGGCCCGGCGTCCGCCCGTCCGCCGATACCGCCGTGACGCCGGCCTTGGCTTGGCCGATCAGCCCGGCGACGCGCACCGAGTAGAACTCGTCCAGGTTGGAGGCGCTGATGGACACGAAGCGCAGCCGCTCCAGCAGCGGATGGCGCGGGTTCTGCGCCTCCTCGACGACGCGCTGGTTGAAGTCCAGCCACGACAATTCGCGGTTGATGAAGCGGTCGGGGCTGTCCGGCCCGATGCCTTCGGCTGGCGCCAGGGCTTCGGCCAGGGCTGCAGCCGGTGGGGGGTCGACGACGCGAACGACGGAACTGGTGCGGCTCATGGCGCGATCCTAGATCAAACAGGGCATGGGGGGCGACTCGGGCGTGAACTCCTCGTCATCGGCGCCGAAGCCCACGAGCACGGTTGCCGCGACGGGGCGGGTCACGCGCCCCCCCTGCGCCAACGCAGCGCGGTCGAGCCGGGCGGCGGCCTCCCGCAGCGCCGCCGGATCACGCGGCAGGCGCAACAGCAGCCAGTCCTGCAGCGGCTCCGGAACGGCAAGTTGGCGGTCGGACAACAAACGCGCCAGCAAGGCCCGCAGCATGTCATCGCCGGGGACGTGCAGTTCGGCGGCGACGATGGCGCGCAAACGGCTGGCGAGGTCGGGCAGTTCGGTCGGCCAGCGCGCCGGGGCGGCGCGTCCGGCCAGCAGCACCGGCAGGCGGGCTTCGGCGGCGGCGTTCAGCAGATGCAGCAGCGGCTCCTCGGCGGCGATGTCGGCGTCGTCGACTGCGATCCCGCCCGAGCGCGGCAGCGGCACCAGGCCGCGCAGGGTGGCGCCCGGCAGCAGCGCCGCGTGCTCCTGCTCGGCCCAGGCGTGCAGCAGGTGCGTCTTGCCGCGTCCCTCGTCTCCCCAGATCGCCAGGCGTCCCCCGGGCCAATCGGGGGTGCGCGCGAGCCAGGCCAGCGCTTCGGCGTTGGAGGCGTCGGCCAGGAAGTCGGCGGCGTCGTATTGCGCCGTGTGGCTGAACGGAAGCGCCAGCTGGCGGGCCTCGCTCATGTCGGCGGAGGGTCCAGGTACAATGGGCTCGCCAGGTACCGCCGCAGCCAGAACCGCGCCAGCACCCCGATGACGGCCGCGACCGGCACCGCGAGCAGCACGCCGAGGAAGCCGAACACCGCGCCGCCCGCGAACAGGGCGAAGATCACCCACACCGCGTGCAGCTCCACCCGGTCGCCGAGGAAACGCGGGTAGATGACATAGCCTTCCAGCACCTGCCCGGCGACGAACACGGCCGCCACTTCCGCCACGCCCATCCAGGACGGGAACTGCGCGAAGGCGAGCCCGATGGAGGTGACGCCCCCGGTGATGCTTCCGACATACGGGATGAACGACAGCACGCCGGCCGAAATGCCGACGATCAGCCCGAGGTCGAGCCCAACCAGTTGCAGCGCCAAGGCGTAGAACAGCGCCAGCACCACGCAGCACAGCGCCTGCCCGCGCAGCCAGGCGGAAAGGATCCGGTCCACCTCCACCGCCTGCGCCCGCAGCACGCCCTCGTAGCGGCGGGGAAGCCAGCCATCGACACGGCGGATCACGCCGGGCCAGTCGCGCAGCAGGTAGAACGCGACGACGGGGGTGACGACCAGCAGGGAGAGCACGTTGAAAATCGCGAATCCGCCGCCGACGATCCGGGTCAGGGCGCCGGCCAGGAACCCCAGCATCGAGCCCGCCTGCCCGCTGACGAGGTCGCGCAGGTGGCTGTCGACATATTCGGACCCGAGCCGTTGCTGCAGGTGGGCGATCACCTCGCCCGCCCAGTCCCGCAGCGCCGCCACGTAGGCCGGCACGCGCGAGATCAGGATGCCGAGCTGCGACAGGATCAGCGGATACAGCAGCAGCGCGAACAGCAGCCCGGCGGCGAGCAGGCCGGTGACGAGCAGCAGCGCGGCCGACCCGCGCGGCATGCCGGCCCGCGTCAGCCGGGTGGCAAGCGGGTCGAGGAAGTAGGCGATCCCGGCAGCCATGACGAACGGCAGCAGGATTCCGACGAACAGCTGCAACGCGAGCAGCACCACGATGAGCAGACCGGCCAGCAGCGCCATGCGCTGGCCGCGGGTGGAGTGCGGCGGCCCCGGTTCCGATTGGGCCGGCAGGGCTACGGCATAGCGCGGCTCGACCCGGGCAGGCTGGTCCCTCACCGGCCGGTCCTGATTGCGCCGAGGGGGACGCTGTGGTTGTTTCGCCTCATCGCCAGACCTTAGCCGACCGCGCGCCGAGCCACACCATCTAAGGATGACCATGACGAGCTACCGTGAGGCGGGCGTGGACATTGCCGCCGGCGACGCGCTGGTGGACCGCATCAAGCCACTGGCGCGCAGCACCGAGCGGCCCGGCGTGATGGGCAGCCTTGGCGGGTTCGGCGCGCTGTTCGATCTCAAGGCGGCCGGGTTCACCGACCCGGTGCTGGTTTCCACCACCGACGGCGTCGGCACCAAGCTCAAAATCGCCATCGACACCGGGCGGCACGACACGGTCGGCATCGACCTGGTCGCGATGTGCGTCAACGACCTGGTCGTGCAGGGGGCCGAGCCGCTGCTGTTCCTGGACTACTTCGCCACGGGGTCACTGGACGTGGAGCAAGCCGCGCGCGTCATGGCCGGCATCGCCGAGGGGTGCCGGCAAGCCGGGTGCGCCCTGGTCGGCGGCGAGACGGCGGAGATGCCGGGGCTGTATGCCAGAGGCGACTACGATCTGGCGGGCTTCGCGGTCGGCGCGGCCGAGCGCGATGCCCTGCTGCCATGCGGGGTGAGGCCGGGGCAGACGGTGCTGGGCTTGGCCAGCTCCGGGGTGCATTCGAACGGTTTCTCGCTGGTCCGGCGGATCGTGCAGGATAGCGGCCTTGACTGGGATGCTCCGGCGCCGTTCGCGGCCGGCCACAACCTCGCCGAGGCGCTGCTGAAGCCGACCCGGATCTATGTCAAACCGTTGCTGGCGCTGCACCGGGCCAAGCTGCTGCGCGCTGCCGCCCACATCACCGGCGGCGGACTGCCGGGAAACCTGCCCCGCGTGCTGCCGCCGAACACCCGCGCGGTGCTGGAGGCCGCATCTTGGCCGCGGCCGGCGGTGATGGGCTGGCTGGGCCAGCGTGGCGGCGTCGCGGCGGACGAGATGCTGCGGGTGTTCAACTGCGGCATCGGCATGGCGCTGGTGGTCGACGACGCCGCAGGCGCGACCGCCCTGCTCGGGCAGCATGGCGAGACGGTTTACGCCATCGGCCGCATCGAGGCCGCGGACGGCCCGGGCACGATCGAGATCCGGTGACTCCAGGCCGTATCCGGACTGCGATCCTCGCGAGCGGCAAGGGCAGCAACATGACTGCGTTGATCGCTGCCGCCGCCGTTCCCGGCTACCCGGCGACGATCGACCTCGTGCTGTCCAATCAGCCTGGAGCGCGGGCGCTGGACCGTGCCGCCGCGTCCGGCATCGCGAACGCCTGCATCGACCATCGCCCATTTGGACGCGACCGGGCCGCGCACGAGGCCGCGCTCCAAGCGGAACTCGACCGCCACCAGATCGAATTGGTGTGCCTGGCCGGCTACATGCGGCTGCTGACGCCGTATCTCGTAGGGCGTTGGGCGGGGCGGATGCTGAACATCCATCCTTCGCTGCTGCCGGCGTTCCCGGGCCTGCACACCCATGCCCGCGCGCTTGCGGCGGGGGCGAAGCTGCATGGCTGCACGGTCCACTGGGTGACGGAGGTGATGGACGAGGGTCCGATCCTCGCCCAGGCGGCCGTGCCCGTGCTGCCCGGCGACGATCCGGACACGCTCGCCGCGCGGGTGCTGGCGCAGGAGCACGCGATCTACCCGGCGGCGCTGGCCATCGCTGCCGGGCAATCGCCCAGGTTCCCGAACGCGCAGGTGGCGCTGTGCAGTCCCTTGCCACTGCCGCCGCACGCGCCGTAAAAACCCCTTTCCGATTTCATCGCCGCAGCAGGGGCGCACCATGGCCGAACCCGTCACCCAGCCCACCACCACCACCGGACCCGACGCAGGCGAGTTGTTCGTGGCCGACCGCCAGAAGTTCTGGTCGTCGTTCACCACGTTCACCACCGGCGCCGTCATCGCGGTGGTCCTCGTGCTGGTTGGAATGGCGATCTTCCTGACCTGACGTTCCGGTCGTCAACCTGGATGAAAGGTTGGCAGGCTTCTCCGAGCACTCCGCCATCGCCAGTCTTCGGACAGACACGCTTGAGAATCGGTTCGAGCGCATCGAAGGCCGGTTAGAGCTGACCGAGCACCATCAGCCAATGCAGCATTCCAGGCGTTAACACCAATGGCAGGCTTCGACGCTGGGTGAGGCTTTAACCTCGATCATCTTGTGCACCGTAGCAAGGTGCCTGTTTATAATGCTTTTGACATATTATTGCAGGATTTACAAATAAGGCGAAGGTATCAGCGTTAATGGATTGTGAGTGACAACCATCGTCTGTCTTTGATCGTTTCGCAGAGTTCTTGCGGAGACTGACGTTAGTTAACACCCGTTTTAGCCGTCCATTTAAGGCAACCTTCCATGGCGTTCCTCTCAGTCACGGCCCCTCACGCAACCCTCGACCTCACAGGACATGTCGGCGACACCGCCATCGCATATGGCGACGGGGACACCATCACCAGCGGCAGCTTCAGTTACCAGGGTCCGTCCTACGGCGCTGGGAACACCATCTATCTGGTCGGACCAAACCAGACGTTCGTCAGTGGCGGCCCGTCCGGCGCCGTGGGCGGCGGCGGCGATCACGTGGCTATCTATGGCGACAGCGACATCGCCAAGGTCGCCGACGGCAGCGTCACCACTTTCGGCCACGGCGACACGGTGAACATCTTCGGCATCGCCGTCCCCCAATACGCTTTTGCCGAAGGCAACAGCTCGGTCGCTGCCCTGGGTGACAGCAGCGTGTTCGTCACTTGCATCGCCGGCGTCATGAGCTTCATCGGCGGAACCGGCTTTTCCGTCGTGCTGGCCGGCGGGGCCGATGTCGCCAACGTCAATTTCGGCCAGGGCGGCGGCGTGGCCGTCGGCGGCGAGATGGGCGGCATCGTCCGAGGGAGAGCCATGGAGTTCGAGGCCCAGAACACGCTGGTCGCCGGATTGAGGACCTCCACGCTCTCGGCTCCAACCACGGCACGAACAACATGATCGCCAGCGGCGCGGCCGGGGACGGCCTGGTCGGCGGGGAGAACTCCGCCAATGTCATGGACGCTCGGACTTCCAGCGGGAACAACTACATGGAAGGCCACCAGGGGCAATACACGGCGCCTACGGGGCCGTTCATCGGCGCCACGCCTTCACCCTCCAACATCATGCTCGGCGGCGGCGGCAACGACGTGATGGTGGCGGGTTCCGGCACTAACGAGATGCACGCCGGGTACGGTATCGACACGTTCGTCGTCATCGACAGCGCCATCAACCAGGTCGGCGGCGGCAACCAGGTCATGCTCGACGCTTTCAAGCAGGGCACCGACCATCTCGACCTAGTGGGATACGGGGGATCCACGGACGCGCTGCTCGCCAATGCCAGCCATGACAACGGCGGCACGCAGTCGCAGCTCGCGGACGGCGCACACCTGAACGTGGCAGGCGTGAACCTGACGGGCAACGATATTTGGCGGCAGGGCTAGTGCCCTCACTGCCGCTACACGCGGTTCAGCGCATACCGCAGGTCGCAGATCGGGCTGGTGACGGTCAAGTCCATGTGGTCCCCGCTGATCTGGCCGTCGATAGTGCCACGGCCGTCGCTGCCATGGATCGCGCCGTCCGGCGAAACCATAGCCGACAAATCGTATGACGTCCGTGGCGTGCCGCGGTACTGCAAGGTCAACGTGCCGTTCGCGACCATGATCACTCGCGGGCCGCTGCGGGGGCAGCCGGGCGTGTCGGCGCGGATCAGGCGAGCGATGCCGCTGTAGCGTCCGTCGATGGCGGCGGGAGGCGTCACCGGCTCAGCGCGATGCGCCCGCGGGATTGGACGGCTGCTGCTGCAGGCGGCGAGGCCGGCCAGTAGCAGCAGGGCCGCCCGCGTCCTCACCCCACGATCTCGGTGCCGGCGAAGAAGAAGGCGATCTCGGTGGCGGCGTTCTCGACGCTGTCGGAGCCGTGGACCGTGTTCGCCTCGATGCTTTCGGCGAACTGCGCCCGGATGGTGCCGGGCTCGGCCTTCGCCGGGTCGGTGGCGCCCATGATGCGGCGGTTGGCGGCCACCGCGTCGTCGCCTTCGAGCACCTGCGCCACGACCGGGCCCGACGCCATGAACCCGACCAGGTCCTTGAAGAACCCGCGCTCGCGGTGCACCGCGTAGAACGCCTCCGCCATGCCCTGCGTCAACTGCAAGCGCTTCTGGGCCACGATGCGCAGTCCGGCGTCTTCCAGGCAGGCGTTGACCTTGCCCGTCAGGTTGCGCCGGGTCGCGTCGGGCTTGATGATGGAGAGCGTGCGCTCGATGGCCATGAGTTCGTTCCGTTCTAGAAGGTTGGCTGCGCTTTAGACGGTGGCGCGGTCAGGGGCAAGCCGGCCGCGGGCGGTCATGAACGGGCCCTCGGGCGTCCGCTCGGGCGCGAAAGCCGCGAAACCGATCTTCGGCATGTCGAGGTAGATCGCCTCCATGCCGCCCTTGATCCGGTAGGTTTCATGCCAGAACCCGGTGCCGCCGGTGTCCTTCACGAAGCTTTGCCACCATAGAACGTGCGGGTCGCTGCGGGAGAACGCTTCCAGGCTGTCGAGGTCGCGCCAGTATTGGCGGAACCCGACGTGGCGCAGGCCGAACAGCATCGTCTCGTGCGCCAGCAGCCCGTCCGGCTTGTGCCGGTCGATGGCGGCCAGCTTCGGCCCGAACCCGAGCAAGGTGCGCGCGCCGCGCAACCGGCTGACGCGCATGCCGAGGTAGATCACGACCAGGTCGGGATAGCCTGTGAGATCGACGGATCGGCGGGTCGGCATGCGGGCGGTTCCTTGCGGCGCCTCACTGTAGCGCCGCTTGGGCTTCTACACCGCCGTCCCCCGCGCTACATCCCCGGTCCATGAGCCTGCTCACGATCGAGGACGCGACGATACGGATGGCCGGGCGGGTGCTGCTCGACCACGCCGATCTGCGGGTGGATGCGGGGCGGCGCATCGGCCTGGTCGGGCGCAACGGCGCCGGCAAATCGACCCTGCTCCGCGCCATCGCGGGCGAGTTGCCGTTGGACGGCGGCACGATCCACCTCGCCGCCCGCGCCCGCATGGCGCAGGTGCGGCAGGAAGCGCCGTCCGGCCCGGCCTCGCTGCTGGACACTGTGCTCGAAGGCGACGCCGAACGCCTGGCCCTGCTCGCCGAAGCCGAGCACGCCGAGCCGCACCGGTTGGCGGAGGTCCACGAGCGGCTGCGCACGATCGGCGCCGACGCGGCCCCCGCCCGCGCCGCCAGCATCCTGGCCGGGCTCGGGTTCGACACCGACGCGCAGGCCCGCCCGGTGCAGTCGTTCTCCGGCGGCTGGCGCATGCGGGTCGCGCTCGCGACGGCGCTGTTCGCCCAGCCCGACCTGCTGCTGCTGGACGAGCCGACCAACCACCTCGACCTGGAAGCGACCATGTGGCTGGAGGGCTGGCTGGCCCGCTTCCCCGGCGCGGCGCTGATCGTCAGCCACGACCGCGGCCTGCTGGACCGGGCAGTGGAGTCGATCGCGCATCTGGACGCGCGCCGCCTCAGCCTCACGCCCGGCGGCTACACCGAGTTCGTCCGCATCCGCACCGAGCAGGCGATGCAGCAATCCCGCGCGGCCGAGCGGATCGCGGCGCAGCGAGCGCACATGCAGGCGTTCGTGGACCGGTTCCGCGCCCAGGCGACCAAGGCCCGGCAGGCGCAGGCGCGGCTGAAGGCGCTGGAAAAGCTGCCGGTGATCGACACCGTGGTGGAGGACGCCCCTACCCGCTTCGATTTTCCCGAGTCTGCCCGCCTCGCGCCGCCGATCCTGGTGCTGGACCGCGTCAGCGCCGGCTATGACGGCCGTGCGGTGCTGCGGGACGTATCACTCAGCGTCGACACCGAGGACCGGATTGCGCTGCTGGGCGCCAACGGCAACGGCAAGAGCACCCTGGCCAAGCTGCTCGCCGGCCGCCTGCAGCCGCTGGCCGGCGAACTGCGCCGCGCGCCCAAGCTGCGGGTCGGCTACTTCGCCCAGCACCAGGCGGACGAACTGGTCGCGTCCGAATCGCCGGTGGACCACATGGCCCGCGCGCTCGGCGTCCGCGCAACCCCGCCGCAGGTCCGCTCCCAGCTCGCGCGTTTCGGCCTGGACGCCGACCGGGCGGACACCCGCGTCGGCGACCTGTCGGGCGGCGAACGGGCCCGGCTGCTGCTGGCCCTCGCCACCCGCGACGCGCCGCAATTGCTCATCCTGGACGAGCCGACGAACCATCTCGACATCGACGCCCGCGAGGCATTGGTGCGCGCGCTGGCTAATTTTCGCGGCGCCGTGCTGCTGATCACGCACGATCCACATCTGGTCGAGTTGGTGGCCGACCGGCTATGGCTGATCGCCGACGGCGCTGCCCGCGCCTATGACGGCGACCTCGACGACTACCGCGGCCTGCTGATCGAACGTGCGCGCCCTGCCCGCACCGAAGCGCCGACCCGGCGCGATGACCGGCGCGAGCGGGCGGAGGCGCGCGTGCAGTCGGCCCCGTTGCGGCGCCAGGCAAAAGCCGCGGAAACGCTGGTGAGCAAGCTCACGGCCGAGCGCGGCGCTATCGAGCAGCTCCTTGCCAACCCGGCCATCTACGCGCCGGGACGGGTCGCCGAGGTCACCACGGCGAACACCCGCCTGGCTGCGATCGCGCGGGAGCTGGATGCGGCGGAGATGGCGTGGCTGGAGGCGGAGGAGGCGCTGGAAGCGTCGTGACGCCGGGGTCAAACCAGGCGGAGGACATCAGCCCAATAGGCAGCCCAATGATCGTTCGCCCACGCGGAATCTTCGTGGATCGTCGCGGCGAAGCAGCGCGCATCCTTGGAATAGGCTTTGCGCAGCCGCTGCGCCATGTCGGCCGGAGACAGGAACGCCGGCGGCGCGTCGAGCTCGAAGCTTACGGCCGGAAACGGCAGGACCGAGGCGCTGGCGGTCGTCACGATGCAAGTCTCCGCGTGTTGAACCCGGCCAAGTTACACGCCGAAGTGTGTCCCAGATGTGACGCAAACATTGCCTGGCAAAAGAATTATGCGGTGTTGCTCATTCGGGCTTCTGCACCCAGCCGCGCTCGCCCTGCTGCCAGTAGGTCAACGCGTGGCCGTCCGCCTTTGCCGCCGACCACCTCGCCCGCGCTGCTGCGACCGCCGAATCGTCCCGCCCGTCGAACAGGTCGAATACCCGGTCGAACGCCGCCAGGTTGGCTGGAACGCCGTCCAGCAAGAACAGGAAGCGGGCGCCGTTGGGGGCTTCGTCCGCCAAGGTCAGCCAGATCGGCTGCAGGTCGGCTTCGCCGGTGCGGGCGCTGCCGTGGGGCAGCCATTCGGGATCGGACGATGCCCACAGCGACGCGTCGAGGGCGGCCAGGCGCTCGGGCGTGCCGCAGCGCACGACGGCGCGCTGTCCCACCGCCAAGGTGCGCCCGAGCAGCTTCGGCAACGCCTGGTCGGCGCCGGTGCGGGTCAGGTGGTAGAAGCCGATGGCGGTCAACGGTGCGGGTGTTCGAAGCGCTGGGCGACCAAGCGGTCCAGCAGGCGCACGCCGTAGCCGCTCGGCCCGGCGGCGTGCTGGTCCGTCGCCTTCTCGCGCATTTCCATGCCAGCAATGTCCAGGTGGACCCAGGGCACCGTCCCCGCGAACTCGCGCAGGAAGGCCGCTGCCTGGGAGGCGTCGGGCTGATGGCGGCCCAAGGCGCACTGGCGGAGGTCGGCGATGTCGGAGGCGAGGTCCTCGCGGTGGGATTTGCCGATCGGCATGCGCCAGGCTGGTTCGCCGACGGCGGACCCGGCGGACGCGACCTGGGCGGCGAATGCCGGGTCGTTGTCGAACAGCCCAGCCATCTGGTGCCCGAGTGCGGTGATGATGCTGCCGGTCAGCGTGGCCAGGTCGACCAGTGCGGCGGGCCGGAGCTGCTGGCGCGACCAAGCCAGGGCGTCGGCCAGCGCCAGCCGGCCCTCGGCATCGGTGTCGACGACCTCGACGGTGCTGCCGTCGGCCATGCGCAACACGTCGGACGGGCGGTAGCTGCCCCCGCCCACCGCGTTCTCGGCCAACGCCAACACCGCCACCACCGGGGCCGGCGAACGGCGGAGCGCCAGCGCCAGCATCGCCCCGGCGCACGCGGCGGCGCCGGCCATGTCCTCGCGCATGGCCTCCATTCCGGTTGCCAGCTTGATGCAGATCCCGCCGGTGTCGAAGGTGATGCCCTTGCCGACGAACACGACGGGATCGGCGTCGATCGTCCCGCGCCAGCGCAGCACGGCCAGCGCCGGCGGATTTGCCGACCCGCCGCCGACCGCCAGCAAGCCACCCAGCCCCGCCCGGTGCAGCGCCCGCCCATCCAGGACACCGAGTTCAATCCCCGACGCCACCAACCAGTCGAGCCGGGCGATGAAGCGGGCCGGCGTCAGCTGGTTGGCCGGTTCGGCCACCAGCGCGCGGGCGAAGGCGACGCCCTCCAGTACGCAACCGGCGCGGTCCCAAGCCGGGCGCAGCTCGTCGGGGGCGTCGGTGACGACGTCGATGCGCGACAGTTGCGGGGCGCCGTCCTCGCGGCGGGTTTTGAGCCGGTCGAAGCGCCAAGCACGCAGCACGGCGCCCGTCATGAACGCTGTCGCCTGATCCGGGGCCCAGCCGCGCAGGTCCAGCGCGACGCGGCGCAGTTCGAGCAGCTTCGCCACCGCGCACGCCCCCGTCCGCTCCAGCGCCGCTGTGGATGGCGTGTCCCCAACGCTCACCAGCAACGTGCGGCCGGGGTCGAACAGCTCGCGGGTCTCGCCGGCGTCCCCGGCGAACCCCGCTATCCCGGCGCGAGCGGTCGCATCCCCGGCGCGGACCGGGCGCACGGTCGCCTCCGCTTTCGGCGCGGTCCGGCCGAGACGGACCTTCAAACTTCGTAATGCTCGGCAACGAGGCGATCGAGCAGGCGGACGCCGAACGCGGTGGCGCCCTTCGGAATAATCGGCGTGTCCTTGGTGCTCCAGGCGGTGCCGGCGATGTCGAGGTGGGCCCACGGCTTGCCGTTGACGAAGCGCTGCACGAAGCAGGCGGCGCTGATGGAGCCGCCGGGCCGGCCGCCGACGTTCTTCATGTCCGCGATGTCGGACTTGATCATCTTGTCGTACGCGTCGCCCAGCGGCATGCGCCACAGCTTCTCGTCCCACGCCTGCCCGACCGCGGACAGCTTTTGCGCCAGCGCGTCGTCGTTGCTGAACAGCCCGGCGTATTCGTGGCCGAGGCTGACGATGATCCCGCCCGTCAAGGTCGCGAGGTCGATCATGAACACCGGGTTGAAGCGCTCCTGGCAGTACCAAAGCACGTCGCCCAGCACCAGCCGGCCCTCGGCGTCGGTGTTGATGATCTCGACCGTCTGGCCGGAGTAGCTGGTCACGACGTCGCCGGGCCGCTGCGCGCGGGAGCCGGGCATGTTCTCGACCAGGCCGACCAGCCCCACGGCGTCCACGGCGGCCTTGCGTCCGGCCAGCGCCGCCATCAGGCCGACCACCGCGCCGGCGCCGGCCATGTCCCACTTCATGTCCTCCATCCCGCCGGCCGGCTTGATGCTGATGCCGCCGGTGTCGAAGGTGACGCCCTTGCCGATGAAGGCGAGCGGCTGCGTGGCCGGCACGTCGGATTTCTTGCCCTTCTTGCCCGCCTTGCCGCTGCCGGACGCCCCGTTCCAGCGCATCACCACCATCCGCGGCTCGGTGTCGCTGCCGAGCGACACGCCCATCAGCATGCCGAAGCCGAGCTTGGTCATCTCCTTGGGGCCGAACACCTCCACCTCCACGCCGAGCTCCTGCAGCGCCAGGCAGCGATCGGCCATCTCGGCGGGGAACAGCACGTTGGGCGGCTCGCTGACCAGGTCGCGCGACAGGAACACGCCGCGCGCCACCGGCTGCAGCTTCGCCCACGCGGCCCGGGCGCCGGCGGCGTCGTCGGCGAGGATCGTCAGGCGTTCGAGCTTCGGCTTGTCCTCCGGCTTCTCCTTGGTACGGTAGCGATCGAAGCGGTAGCTGCGCAGCACCGCGCCCATCGCGGCGGAGGCGGCGCGCGGCGCGTCGAAGCCGTCGGCCGCAATGGCCGCTTCGGGCTCGCCGGCGAGGGCGGCGGCCAGGGTGCCGCCCGCTTCCTCCATGCCGTGCGCCGTCAACTCGGCGAGCTTGCCCACGCCCACGGCGACGATCCGGGTCAGTCCGCCGCCGGGCGCCAGCACCGTGCAGCTCTGCCCGGCCTTGCCGGTGAACTTCGACGCTCCCAGCGCCCGCGCCAGCGCCCCACCCGTGGCCGCGTCCGCCCCCGCCCGCAGCCCGACCGGCGCCGCTTCCTCCGCCACCAGAAGCGCGAGGGCGCCGGATTTCGGCAGGGCAGGCTTGGCGAAGGCGATATCGAGCATGGTGGCTCCCATTCCAGGATGATGCGGCCAGTGTAGCAGCGCATCCCCGCTTTGCCAGGACCCGCCGCCCGGCTAAGACTGCGTGGATGGACGACGCCGCCCTGCTCTCCCTCGCCGCCGACCTCGCCCGCCAGGCCGGGGCCATCATCCTCGCGGTCCGCGCCCGCGGGTTCGAGACGCTCAGCAAGCACGACCAATCGCCAGTCACCGAGGCGGACCACCAGGCCGAGGCGCTGATCGTCCGCGGCCTGCGCGCCGCCGCGCCGGACATCCCGGTGATCGCCGAGGAGGAGTTCGCGGCCGGGCTGGACCACGCGCCCGGCGACATCTTCTGGCTGGTCGATCCGCTGGACGGCACGCGGGAGTTCGCAGCCGGGCGGGACGAGTTCACCGTCAACATCGGCCTGGTGCGCGGCGACGCGTGCGTGCTGGGCGTGGTCGGCGTGCCCGCATACGGCGAGCTGTTCGGCGGCATCGTCGGCCGCGGCGCGTGGAAGCGCACCGGCGCCGGCGAGCGCGTCATTTCGGTGCGAACGCCGCCCGCCGAAGGCCTGGCCGTCCTGGCGTCGCGGCACTACGCCTCGGACAAGCGGCTGGACGCCTTCCTGCAGGGGCGCACGGTGGCGTCGGTCGGCAACATCGGCTCGGCGCTGAAGTTCTGCCGCGTGGCGGAGGGGGCAGCCGACCTGTATCCCCGCTTCGGGCGCACGATGGAGTGGGACACCGCGGCGCCGCAGGCGGTGCTGGAGGCTGCGGGCGGGCAGTGCCGCGACATGGACGGCGCGCGGCTGCGCTACGCCAAGCCGGGATGGGAGAACCCGCCGTTCATCTGCACGGGGCGATGACCGAGACGGGGCGATGACCGAGCGGCTTCGCAGCACGGATATCGCCCGGGCGGCGGCGCTCCTGCTCGACGGCCAATTGGTCGCCTTTGCGACCGAGACGGTGTACGGCCTCGGCGCCGACGCCACCGACAACCACGCCGTCGCGGCCATTTTCAACGCCAAGGGCCGGCCGCATTTCAATCCGCTGATCTGCCACTACCCGGACGCCGCGGACGCGTTCGCCCACGTCGAGGCCACCGACGCTGCCCGCACCCTGGCCGCCGCGTTCTGGCCCGGGCCGCTGACCCTGGTGCTGCCACGCCGGATCACCTGCCCGGTGGCGCTGCTCGCGGGCGCCGGGCTGGACACGCTCGCGGTCCGCGTGCCGCATCACCGGGACGCGTTGGCGCTGCTGCGAGCGGTGGGACGGCCGGTCGCAGCACCCTCCGCGAACCGGTCCGGCCAGGTGTCGCCCACCACCGCCGACCATGTGCTGGACGGGCTGGGCGGGCGGATCGCAGCCGTCATCGACGGCGGGCCGTGCGCGGTCGGCGTCGAGTCGACGGTGCTGGACCTGACGGGCGCGCGCCCGTTCCTGCTGCGGCCCGGCGGCGTGTCGGCGGAGCGGATCGTCGCCCTGGTCGGCCCGATCGGACGCGGCATCACGCCCGCCGCCGCCGAGGGCGCCCGCACGCTGCGTTCCCCCGGGCTCATGGTGTCGCATTACGCCCCGGCCCTGCCCGTGCGCCTGGACGCTGCCGCGACCGGGCCGGACGAAGCGCTGCTCGCATTCGGCCAGCCGCTGCCCGGCGCCGGCGTGGCGTTCGACCTCAGCCGCGCCGCCGACCCGGTCGAAGCCGCCGCCCGCCTGTTCGCCGGCCTCCGCTGGCTCGACGCCGAGGGCGCTCGGCTGGGCCTGGCGCGCATTGCGGCGATGCCGGTGCCGATGGAGGGGTTAGGGGCCGCGATCAACGACCGGCTGCAACGCGCAGCAGCGCCACGGTAGCCCTACCCAGGCATGCGTGAATGGGGTGAGTTCCACGCCTGGCGCCGAGTCTGGGCGAACATATCGCCGGCTGGATGGCGCGCCGTTCAGCGGCCCGTCTACCGCCCTCCTGGCAATGCGTGCCCGCGTTGATCATCGGCACCATCCTCGATCCAGAAAGCCGGACAGTCGCCGCCGCGCTGCCCTAAGCTTCGATCAGCCGGTCCAGCGTAATCGGGAAGCTGCGGACGCGCACGCCGGTCGCGTGCCAGACCGCATTGGCGATGGCGCCCGCCGTGCCCGTGACGCCGATCTCTCCCACGCCCTTGATGCCGAGCGCGTTCACGTGGACGTCGCGTTCCTCGACCAGGATCGCCTCGATGCTCGGCACGTCCGCGTTCACCGGCACGTGGTATTCGGCCAGGTTCGGGTTCATCGGGCGGCCGGAGCGCTTGTCCATCACGGCATGCTCGTGCAGGGCGAAAGACACCCCCCAGATCATGCCGCCGTAATACTGGCTGCGGACCAGGCGCGGGTTGACGACGGTGCCGGCGGCGAACGCGCCCACCAGCCGGGTGACCCGCACTTGGCCGAAATCCGGATCGACTTTCACCTCCGCGAACACCGCCCCGTGGGCGTGCATGGCGTAGGCGGATTGCGCCGCCGGGTCGGCCGCGCCGGTGCCGCGCCCCTCGATTTCCGCCAGCCCGGCGCGGGCGAGGATGTCGGCGTAGCTCTCGCTGCGCGCCTCGTCGTCGCGCCGGTGCAGCCGGCTCTCGCGTGCGATCACCCCCGCATTGCCGGCGCCGAACAGCGTCGAGCGCTGGTCCCCCATCGCCAATTCCGCGAGCTTGGCGATCACGTCCGCCCCGGCGCCGTGGATCGCGGCGCCGACGGTGGCGGTGTGCGCCGAGCCGCCCGCGATCCCGGCGTCCGGCAGGTCGGACGTGCCGGAGCGGAACTCGATCCGGTCAAGGTCCAGGCCGAGCGAGTCCGCCGCGATCTGGGCCAAGGCGGTCCAGGCGCCCTGGCCCATGTCGTGGGCGCCGGTCTCCACCACGCCCGTGCCGTCCCGCCGCAGCACCGCCCTGGCCTGGCCCTGGAACATCAGCGCCGGGAACACCGCGGTGCCCATGCCCCAGCCGACCAGCATCCCGGCCTCGTCCCGCATCTGCCGCGGCGCCTGGGGGCGCTTGGCCCAGCCGAACCGCGCCGCACCCTGCTCGTAGCACTGGCGCAGAGCCTTGGAGGAAAACGGCTTGCCGGAAATCGGCTCGACATCGGCGTAGTTCTTCAGCCGGAACGCCAGCGGGTCCATGCCGCAGGCCAGGGCCATCTCGTCGATGGCGCTCTCCAGCGCGGCGCTGCCGGGCGCCTCGCCGGGCGCGCGCATGAACAGCGGTGTCCCCGTATCGATCCGCACCACCTCGTGCGAGGTGGTGATCGCCGGGCTGGCATAGAGCGCGTGGGAGGCGCTGGCCGCCGGCTCGATGAAGTCGTCGAACGTGCTGGTGGCGGTCTTGGCGTGGTGGCTCAGCGCCGTCAGCGCGCCTTGGCCGTCTGCACCCATCCGCAGCGTCTGCCGCGTGGGCGCGCGGTGCCCGACGGGGCCGAACATCTGCTCGCGCCGCAGCACCAGCTTCACCGGGCGGCCGACGAGGCGGGCGGCCATGATGCCGAGGATCTGCGGCCCCGAGACCAGCCCCTTGGAGCCGAAGCCGCCGCCGAGGAACGGGCTGCGGATGTGGATGCCCTCCGGCGCGATGCCGAACAGCCCGGCGATGCGGGCCTGTGCCATCGCCATGCCCTGGCTCGGCGTGTCGACGGACAGGGTGTCGCCGTCCCAGGTCGCCACGATGGCATGCGGCTCCATCGCGTTGTGATACTGCGCCGGCGTGTCGTACACCGCCTCCATCCGGACCGACGCCGCGGCGAGCCCGGCCGCGACATCTCCGTGGGTCTCCTCGGCCGGGCTGCCGGCGCCGACGGCCGGGGGTGCGAAGCTGTCGTTCGAGTCCAGGCCCGTGCGTGCCGGCTCGGCCTCGTACCGGGGGGCCAACAGGAGGGCGCCTTCGGTCGCGGCCTCGAGCGTGTCCGCCACCACGACCGCGATCGGCTGGTTGGCGTAGCGTACGGTGTCGTTCTGCAGCAGGTCGAGCCGGAACATGAACGGGTTGTTCTTCGCGTCCGGGTCCAGCGCGAGCTTGGGCGCGTTCGCGGGCGTCATCACCTCGATCACGCCGGGATGGGCCTTGGCCGCCGTCACATTCAACGCAACGACCCGGCCGCGCGAGATGCTGCTGACGGCGAGTGCGGCATAGACCATGCCGGGCGGGTGGTTGTCGGCGGCGAAGCGGGCGGCGCCCGTGGTCTTGAGCACGCCTTCCCGCCGGGTCAGCGGCTGGCCGATGCTCGAACCCATGCGGAGATGGGCGGCGGCTTGCGTGCCAGGCACTTGCATATGCGTGATCTCAGGCATGGGTGATGGCTCCGGAGAAGGGCGATGCGGGGAGGGCGGGCATGCGTTCCGGCGTGCCCGCGGCGGCTAGCGTGAGCGCGCGCACGACGATGCGGCGGGCGAGTTCGATCTTGAAGGCGTTGTCGCCGGACGGCGTGGCGTCGGCCAGCGCCGCCTCGGCCGCCCGGCGGAAGGCGGCGGCGTCCGGACGAACGCCGGCCAGTTCGGCTTCCGCCGCACGGGCGCGCCACGGCTTCAGCGCGACGCCGCCCAGCGCGAGCCGGGCTTCCGCGATCACTCCACCGTCCAGGCGGAGTGCTGCGGCGGCCGAGACGACGGCGAAGGCGTAGGACGTGCGTTCGCGAATCTTTAGGTAGCGGGCGTTGGCGGCGAAGCGGGCGGCTTCGGGCGGCAGGCGCACCGCCGTGATCAGCTCGCCGGGTTCGAGCGCCGTTTCCCGCTCCGGCGCGCTGCCCGGCAGCAGATGGAAGTGCTCGAGCGGGATGTCGCGCCGTCCCTTCGGCCCCTCCAGCTCCACCACCGCGTCGAGGGCGGCGAGCGGCACGCAGAAATCGGACGGTTGGGTGGCGATGCAGTGCTCGCTCCACCCCAGGATGGCGTGCAGCCGGTTCTCGCCGCCCACCGCGTCGCAGCCAGCGCCGGGGTCGCGTTTGTTGCAGGCGCTGGCGGTGTCGTAGAAATACGCGCACCGGGTTCGCTGCAGCAGGTTGCCACCCGCCGTCGCGGCATTGCGCAGCTGGGCCGACGCGCCCGAGAGCAGCGCCTCCGCCACGGCCGGAAACCGCCGGGCGAAGTCCGTGTCGTAGGCCAGGTCCGCATTGCGCACGAGCGCGCCGATCCGCACGCCGCCATCGTCCAGCCGCTCGATCCGGTCGAGCCCGGGCAGCCGGCTGATATCGACCAGATGGCCGGGGCGCATCACGCCGCCCTTCATCAGGTCCAGGAGGTTGGTGCCGGCGGCCAGGTACGCGGCTCCCGGCACGGCGCCTGCCGCGACGGCCTCGGCGAGCGTCGCCGGGCGGGCGTATTCGAAGCGGTTCATGCCGCGTCCCTTTGGCCGGATGCCCCCATGGTCCGCTGCGCGTCCAGCACCGCCTCCGTGATCCCGACATACGCGCCGCAACGGCAGAGATTGCCGCTCATCGCCTCGCGCACCCGCTCCGGATCGTCCCCAGCTTGGCCCTCCCGCATCATCCCGATCGCACTCATGATCTGGCCCGGCGTGCAGAAGCCGCACTGGAAGCCGTCATGCGCGATGAACGCGGCCTGGACGGGGTGCAGCTGCTCGCCAGTTGTTCCGCCTTGGGCCACGCCCTCGATGGTGAGGATGTCGGCGCCGTCATGGCTCAGCGCCAGCGCAAGGCAGGAATTCACCCGCCGCCCGTCCACCAACACCGTGCAGGCCCCGCACTGCCCGCGATCGCAGCCCTTCTTGGTCCCGGTGAGGTCGAGCCGCTCGCGCAACAGATCCAGCAAGGTGATGCGGGGATCATCGAGCGCGATGGCGCGCTCAAAACCGTTGATCGTGAGGGTGATTGACAGGCTCATGCGGTACTCCGATCAGAGCTGCGATGCTGCGGTAAATACGGAGGCACCCTCCGCTTTGCAAGTGGAGCGAACCTGAGCCGCTATGGACGATGCTCTTCCAGCCAAACCCGCGCGCAAACCCCGCGCCGACCGCGTCCGCAACCGCGAGCGCGTGCTCAAGGCCGCGAAGGCGGTGTTCGCCGCCGCCGGCCCGGCGGGCAGCCTCGAGGCGGTGGCGCGGCAGGCCGGCGTCGGCGTCGGAACGCTATACCGGCATTTCCCGACCCGCCAGGCCCTGTTCGAGGCGGTGTACCGCCACGAGGTGGAACAGTTGGCGGAACTGGCGGAGCAACTCGGGACGGACTTGCCGCCACTGGAGGCGCTGCGCCGGTGGATGCACGCCAATGTCGAGTTCGTGGCCACGAAGAAGGGCATGTCCGCCGCCCTCGCCGTCGCCGTGCACGCGTCGTCCGACCTCACGGCCTACTCCATGGACCGGCTAGGACGGGCGCTGGAGACCCTGCTGCAGCGCGCGGTGAAAGCGGGGGTGATCCGCGACGATATCGGCCCGGAGGACATCCTGCGGACGATCGTGGGCTTGTGCTACACGCACGACAAGCCGGGTTGGCAGGGCAACGTGCTCCGCCTGGTGGACGTGTTCGTCGACGGGATGCGACGAAGCTAGCGCTCTGGTGTGACTCAGCAGCATTGGAGATCTTGAGCGGCGACTGACGCCGTTTCTCGGCGTGATGGGGGCGTAGCGCCCGCCGGCGGCGGGAGCGCTTCACGTGCGCGGCCTGCTGAACCTGAAGGGTCGAAAGCATGCAGCCCGGCTCGGTCTAACCGGACACGACGAGCTGCATCATTTCGTCAGCAACGCCGCCTGGGACGATGCATGACTGTGGCGCGTGCTGGCCGAGCTGACGAAGCGTTCGGAAAGCAGCCCCACCGGCCAGTCAAAATGGACCATGCTTGGCGGCTTGGATGCCGCCTTGCCCACAGCGCGGCGCTCATCCGGCCCGCGACGGGACAGGTGGCGCTCCGTCGACGATCTGCTTGCGGGGGTCAGCGCACCATTGCTGCGCGACGTCACCTTCCGACCTGGAACACCGTATGTTGCGGCTCCGCAGACCAGGAGTTGGCCGATGTTTCTCGCCGGTGCCGCCGTCGTCGCGATCTGGAACGACATCACCGCACGACCGCTTTCATGGGGCCGATCGGCGCGCTGGTGATCAACGCCGGCATCCTCGGCCCGGTGACGCGGGTATGGGAGGCGGCGCCCGACCAGGTTCGGCGCGTGTTGTGCAGCACGCACAAGGCGCTCGCCGCCGCATCCGTCTTGGCGCGGGTCGACCGCAAGCAGGAGAGCCTCGCCCGGCGGATCCTTTATGCGCGGGAGGACTTGGTTCCCATTCCCCGATCACCGAAACGCACGTCGGCGAGGGCGGCCTGACGGTCGGCCAAATCTGCGAAGCTGCGGTGACCCTCAGCGACAACACGGCGGCGAACCTGCTGCTCGACAGCTTCGGCGGCCCGGCGGACCTGACGGCCTACCTGCGCTCGCTGGGGGAAAGCGTCACGCGGCTCGAACGCCGGGAAACCGCGCTGAACGAGGCCAAGCCAGGCGATCCGCGCGACACCACCACTCCGGTCGCGATGCTCGAGACGCTCCGCAACACGGTGCTCGGGACCGCGCTGTCCACCTCGTCTCGCGAGCAACCGACGGCATGGCTCGTCGCCAACAAGACCGGGGACGAGCGGTTGCGGGCCGGGGCGCCGAAAGCCTGGCGGGTCGGGGACAAGACCGGCTTCGGCGCGAACAACGCGGCGAGCGACATCGCCGTCCTTTGGCCGCCTGGGCGCGCGCCGATCATCGTGGCGGCCTATTACACCGAAGCCCGCGCATCGGAGGCTGAGCGGGATGCGGTTCTGTCGGAGGTCGGGCGGCTCGCGGCGGCGGTTTGAGGCGAGCGAAGGTCCGGGGGATGATTTCTCCCTTGTCGATCGCACTGCCCCGGCGCAACTCACCCGGATGCAATCCTTCGATGCCATCATCATCGGCGCCGGCGCGGCCGGGCTGCTCTGCGCCATGACGGCCGGACAGCGGGGGCGGCGGGTGCTGCTGCTCGACCATGCCGAGGCGGCCGGCAAGAAGATCTTGATCTCCGGCGGCGGGCGCTGCAACTTCACCAACGAGCAAACGGCGCCAGAACGGTTTTTCTCGGCCAACCCGCATTTCTGCAAATCCGCCCTGGCCCGCTACACCGCCGCCGATTTCATCGCCCTCGTGCAGAAACACGGCATCGCCTACCACGAAAAAACGCTGGGGCAGTTGTTCTGCGACAGCTCCGCGCGGGCGATCGTGGCGATGCTGCTGGACGAATGCGCCGCCGGCGGGGTGGACCTCCGGCTAGGGCACCGCGTGACCGCGCTGGACCGCGCGGACCGGTTCACCGTCGCCACCGACCACGGATCGTTCGAGGCGCCCGCCCTGGTGCTGGCCACGGGCGGCTTATCCATCCCGAAGCTGGGCGCCACCGGGTTCGCGCACGACGCGGCCCGGCGGTTCGGCCTGCCGCTCACGCCGATCCGCCCGGCGCTGGTGCCGCTCACCACGATCGGCGACGACCTCGCGCTCATGCAGCCGCTCGCCGGCGTGGCGCTGCCGGTTGTCGCACGCTGCGGCCGGTCGGCGTTCGAGGAAGCGATGCTGTTCACCCATCGCGGGCTGTCGGGTCCCGCCGTGCTGCAGGCGTCGACCACCTGGCGCGAGGGCGATGCGTTGACGCTCGATCTGCTGCCGGGCCACGACGCCGCCGGGTTGCTGCTCGCCCGCAAGGCGCAACGGCCGAAAGCCGAGCTTCGGACCGTGCTGGGCGAGTGGTTGCCGCAACGGCTGGCTCACGCCCTAACCCAATCGCTGCTGCCGAACGGCGTCATGGCGACGCTGACCGACCGCGCGCTCGCCGGCGCCGCGGCCCTGCTCAAATCCTGGCGCATCGTGCCGTCCGGCAGCGAGGGATATTCGAAAGCGGAAGTGACGCTGGGCGGAATCGATACGGCGGCGCTGTCGTCCAAGACGATGCAGGCCCGATCCGTCCCCGGCCTGTTCGCGATCGGCGAGGCGGTCGACGTCACGGGCTGGCTGGGCGGCTACAACTTCCAATGGGCCTGGGCGAGCGGCTGGTGCGCGGGGATGGCGGTCTGAACTAAGCGGTTGCGACGGCCGACGCGTCCGGAACGACTTCCTCCGCCGCGTCCCACATCAGCCTTGGGTCGAATGCGGCGGCGGCGAACATCGTGATGATCACCACGGCGGCGAAGGCGACCGCGCCGACTTGCGGGGTGACCTCCGCCAGGAACCCGAGCCTGACCAGCGCCGTCAGGATCGAGATCATGAACACGTCGATCATCGACCAGCGCCCGATGAAGTCCACCGCGCGATACAGCCGGGTGCGGGTGCGCAGGTGGGCGACGGCGTGGCGACGGGTTTGCACCGCCATCCAGGTCAGGCTGGCCAGCTTCAGCACCGGCACGGTGACGCTGGCGAAAAACACGAGCAGCGCCAACGGGAACATCTGCGCCTGCACCAGTTCCACGACGCCGCCCAGGATGGTGCTCGGCCCGCCTTGGCCAAGCCGCGTCAGGTTCAGGATTGGGTAAAGGTTCGCGGGAATATAGAAGATCGTCGCTGCCAGCAGCAGCGCCCCGGTCCGCGAAAGGCTGTCGCGCTTGCGGTGGCGCAGCTGGCTGCCGCAGCGCGGGCAGGCTTGGCCCTCTTCCGACCTGCTGACCAGGCGGCAGGTGTCGCAGCCGATCCGCGTGCGGCCGGTTGGCGCCGTATGCGACGCGACAAGGCCGCGCGCTTCCAACGCTTCCCACACCGCCTCGCGATCGAGCGAGTTGTCGGCCGCCACCATCGCCAGCATGCATGCGGCCAGGGAATAAAGCGCCGGGCCAACGGCGACATGGGCGATCTCGGTCAAGCGCGTGTAGGCGACGAACACGCCAAGCAGGAACACCTCGATCATCGCCCAGGGAGACAGCGTTTCCAGCCAGCCCCAGAGCTGCGGCAGCCAGCGTGGTGGTTCGACGGTGCGGAGGCCGAGCAGGACGACCAGCATGATCCCGATCTTGACCAGCGGCACGACCACGCTGAACGCCAGCACGACCAGGGCGAGCGGGGGATAGCCTGCGTATTCCAACTGTTCCGGGCCGGTCAGCAGGGTGTTCATGCTTTCCCGTCCGGCGGCGCTGACAGTCATGAACGGCAAGGTCGCGGCAAGGACGAAGAACGACAGCGCCGTCAGGGAGTAGGCCAACGGGCGGGTGAGCGGGGCGGTCCGGCCGCGGCGCAGCAGGGTGCCGCACCGCTCGCAATCGGCGCAGGCGTTGGGCACGAGCGCCGGCATGGTCTGGAACAGGCCGCAGCCGTGGCATTCGCGTTCGGTCTCGGGCGTAGCCGGGGCATCTGCGGTCAGGGCCATGGGGTGACTCTCGGCTCGGAGGTTACGCACGATGGTGCAGCCGGCGAAGCAGGCCGCGTCCGGTGATATCCGGCATAAGGCGCACGATCCAGGCAGCGACCGCAAGGTTGACGAACGCCGCGCCGAGCAGGACGCGAGCCGGCGCGATGTCGGCCAACGCCAGAACTGCCGTCAGCCCCGCCGCCGCCGCCATCGCGAGGGCGTTCACCACGTTGTTGGCGGCGACCATGCGGGCGCGGTGGCCCGGCGCGGACCGTTCCTGGATGATGACGTAGAGCGGCACCGAATAGATCCCGCCGCACGCCGCGAGCAACAGCAGGTCGACCAGCATTCGCCACCCCGCGCCGCTGTGCAGGATGGCTGCAGGGCCGGTCAGCCCACCTGCGACGATTGCGTTCGAGAAATCCCACAGGAACAACGAGATGCCGACCCCGGCCGATGGAACAGGCCAAGCCGTGATGCCGCCGCGCAGCAGGCGTGGGCACAGCAGGGACCCAACGCCGACGCCAAGCGAGAAGGCCGCCAGCAGCAACGTCACGACATGACCGTCGGCGTGCAGGTGGTCGCGCACCAGGATCGGCAATTCGGCCAGGATGGTGGCGCCGATCGTCCAAAACCAACTCAGCCCGAGGATGCACAGCCATACCGGGCGGTTTTCGCGGGCGACGCCGAGCAACGCCACCGTCTCGCGCAGCGGGTTCCAACCGATCCGTAATCCGGGCGCCTGGCTCGGCGCGGGAGGGATCGCGCACGCGCTGGCCAGCCCGGCCGCGGCGACCAGCAGGCCTGCCACCGAGACCACGACCGGGCCGTGCGGCAGGAGGAACAACGCCCCGCCCGCGATCGTGCCGGCGAGGATGCCGAGAAAGGTTCCGGCCTCGACCAGGCCATTGCCCGCCACCAGCTCGTCATCGGCGAGATGGCTGGGCAGGATGCCGTATTTCAGCGGCCCGAAGAACGTCGCCTGCACGCCGAGGCCGAACAGCACGGCGAACAGGAGCGTGAAGCTCGACAGGAGGAACCCGACTGCGGCGAAACCCATCAGCACGATTTCTGCCGACTTCACCCAGCGGATCGTCGCCGCCTTCTCGAACCGGTCCGCCAGCTGCCCGGCGGTGGCGGAAAGCAGCACATAAGGAAGGATGAACACCCCGCCTGCCGCCGCCGCCAGCGCCGGACCCGCCGCCGCAGCCTCGAACAGCACCATGACGACCAGCGCGTTCTTGAATAGATTATCGTTCAGCGCGCCCAGGAACTGGGTGATAAGCAGCGGCCCAAGGCGGCGGGAGGCGAACAACGGACGGTGCGGCATGGCAGCAACTCCTTCCGATCCCGTTGACAGTTTCGCCGGTCCTGCAACCTCCTGCGAATGACATACATGAGGATCGCCATGCCGGATGCGACGGGGCTGCTCGACGAACTGCACGCGATCCTGGGCGAACGCGGCCTGCTGCGCGACCCGGCGGACACGGCGGCGTACTGCGAGGATTGGCGGCGGCTGTTCCAAGGGCGCACGCCGGCCGTGCTGCGCCCCGCGACCACGGCCGAACTCGCCGCCGCCGTCCGGATTTGCGCCGCGCGGGGCGTGGCCATGGTTCCGCAAGGCGGCAACACCAGCATGGTCGGCGGCGCCGTGCCGGCCGAGGACGGCAGCCAGGTCGTCATCAGCCTAGCCCGCATGCGGGAGGTCCGCGCCATCGACGCCGTCGACATGACCATGACGGTCGAGGCCGGCGTGACCTTGAAGGCCGCCCAGGACGCCGCGACCGCCGCCGGGTGCCTGCTGCCGCTGTCGATCTCGTCGGAGGGCACGGCCCAGATCGGCGGCATCCTGGCCACCAACGCCGGGGGCAACAACACCGTGCGCTACGGCAACGCCCGCGACCTGGTGCTGGGCTTGGAGGTCGTGCTGCCGGACGGGCAGGTCTGGTCCGGGCTGCGGCGGCTGCGCAAGGACAACACCGGCTACTGCCTGCGCCAGCTATTCGTCGGCAGCGAGGGCACGCTCGGCATCATCGCCGCCGCTGTGCTGAAGCTGGCGCCCCGCCCGCGCGAGGTCGTGGTGGCCCTGTGCGCCCTGCCCTCGCCCGAAGCCGCGCTGGCGCTGTTCACCCGCTTCCAGCAGCACGACCCGGCGTCGGTGCAGGCGTTCGAATACATGGGCGCGCCAGGCATGGAGTTGGTGGTCCGGCACATCCCGGGCGCGACCCTGCCGATCGGCGCTGCCGCGCACTATGCCCTGGTGGAGCTCGCCACCCCCCGTCCTGGCGGCGGCTTGCGGGAGGGCATGGAAACCATCCTGGCCGAGGCGATGCAGGACGACCTGGTGATCGACGCCGCGCTGGCCGAGAGCGAGGCGCAGCGCTTGGCGCTGTGGCGGCTGCGCGAGGAGCACGCGGAGGCGCAGAAACGCGAGGGCGCCTCGGTCAAGAACGACGTGTCGGTGCCGGTCTCGCGCGTGCCGGAGTTGCTGCGCCGGGCCGAGGCGGCCTGTGCCGCGCTGATGCCGGGCATCCGCATGGTGGCGTTCGGCCACATGGGCGACGGCAACATCCACCTGAACTTCGAGCAGCCGGCCGCCATGGACCCGGCGGCGTTCCTGGCGCAGGACCACGCGATCATGGATACGGTGGGCGCGATCGTGCGCGACCTCGACGGCAGCTTCTCGGCCGAGCACGGCGTGGGGCGGCTGAAGCCGTACATGATGGAACAATGGCGTGGCGGGGCGGAACTGGATGCGATGCGGCGTATCAAGCGCGCGCTGGACCCGGCGGGGCTGATGAATCCGGGCAAGCTGCTGCCGTGAGAACGGCGAATGACGAGAACCTGAAATATATTATGCCGCATCCCTGATACCCGCCTTTCCACCTCCTCCGCTCCCACCGCTCGCCCCATTGTCGGTTGCAGCAACCTGGACGCCCCATGTCAGCCACCACCGTCCCTGCGTCCATCGCTGACGCCGACCCGAAACGCTGGCTCGCGCTGGTCGTGCTGCTGACGGGCACCTTCCTTCCCGCGTTCGACTTCTTCGTCGTCAACGTCGCCCTTCCGGCGATGCAGTCCAACCTCGGCGCCCGCCCGGCGGAATTGCAGTTCGTGGTGGCGGGTTACGGTCTCGCCTTCGCCCTCCTGCTCGTCACCGGCGGCCGGCTCGGCGACCTGTTCGGGCGCAAGCGGATGTTCATGGCCGGAATGGCGGGCTTCACCTTGGCCTCCGCACTGTGCGGCCTGGCCACCACGCCGACGCAGCTGATCGGCGCCCGTGTCCTGCAAGGGCTCACCGCCGCCATCATGAACCCGCAGGTGCTCGCCATCATCCGCGTCACCTTCCCCGCCCACGAGCGCAGCCGGGCGATCGGATATTTCGGCACGACCCTGGGCGTCGCCTCCATCGCCGCCCAGTTGATCGGCGGCGCGCTGGTGCAGGCCGATGTCGCCGGGCTCAGCTGGCGGCCGATCTTCCTGGTCAACGTGCCGATCGGGGCGTTGGCGCTGCTGGCGGCCGCCCGGATGCTGAAGGAATCGCGCGCGACCGGCCGCCCCTCGCTCGACCCCGGCGGCATCGCGATCGGATCGGTGGCGCTGCTCCTGCTGGTGTACCCGCTGGTCGAGGGGCGGGAGGCCGGCTGGCCCGTTTGGGCATGGGTCGCATTGGCCTGCGCCGTCCCCGCATTCGCCGGGTTCGTGTCCTACGAATGGGCGTTGCAGGCCCGCGGCCGGGTGCCGCTGGTCAACCTGCGGCTGTTCCGCGACCGCATGTTCGCAATGGGCCTGGTGATGACCATGACCTTCTTCAGCGGACTGGCGGCGTTCTTCCTGAGCATCACGATCTACCTGCAGGACGGCTTCGGCTTTTCCCCGCTCGCGACCGGGCTGGTGTTCGCGGCGTTCGGCGCAGGGTTCGTGTTCGGCTCGATGGTGTCGGCCCGGGTCGCGAGGCGGCTCGGAACACGCACCATCAGCCTGGGAACGGGGCTGATGGGAACCGGGCTGGTTGCCATCGTCCTGCTGGCCTGGTGCGCGAGCGCGGGGCCGCTCGACCGGCGATTCCTGGTGCCGGTCATGACCATGTACGGGACCGGACAGGGCCTGGCGCTGCCGACGCTGGTGGCGTTCGTGCTCGGCAGCCGCGGGATCACGCCGCAGGACGCCGGGTCAGCGTCGGGCGTGTTCTCGATGATCCAGCAGGTCGCGTTCGCGCTGGGGGTCACGATCATCGGCGGCGTGTACTTCTCGCGGCTCGGTGCTGCGACCGACGGCGCGACCTACAACGCGGCGCTGGCGGCGACCTTGGCGTGCAATGCCGGGCTGCAGGCGGTGACGTGCATCCTGGCATTCGCATTGCGCGGCATGTCGCCGGCATCGGCTTCGGCGCACGCGGCCATCGTCGAGTAGGGTTTTACCGACGCACGCCGGCGGCTAAGGTGTCATTCTTCGGTTAAGGACTCCATAAATCCTCATGCGCGGCCCGCTCGTCACTCGCCTGGACCGTTACGTGCTGCGGCAATTGCTCGTGGCCCTCGTCGCCGTGACCAGCGCGCTCGTGGCCCTGATCTGGCTCACCCAGTCGCTGCGGTTCGTCGAACTCGTCGTCAACCGCGGGTTGTCGTTCCGCGTGTTCATCGAGCTGACCGGCCTGCTGATCCCCAACTTCGTCGCCGTGATCCTGCCGATCACTACCTTCGTCGTCGTCCAGTTCGTCTACCAGCGGCTGGCCGGCGACCGGGAGCTTACGGTCATGCGCGCCGCCGGGTTGTCGCCATTCGCGCTGTCCCGCCCTGCCTTGGCGCTGACCGCCCTCGCCATGGCGGCCTGTTTCGCCCTCAACGTTTGGATCGTTCCGGCCAGCTACACCGCCTTCCGCGAGTACCAGTTCGAGATCCGCAACCGGCTCGCGGCCTTCCTGCTGCAGGAGGGCGTGTTCACGCCTATTTCCGACGACCTGACGGTTTACGTCCGCTCCCGCGACCCCGACGGCGCATTGCGGGGCATCCTGGTCGAGGACGAGCGGCAGAAGAATAGCCGGGCCACCATCCTCGCCGAACACGGGCGCCTGCTCGAAGGGCCGGCGGGCCCACGGGTGCTGCTGGAGGCGGGCAGCCGTCAGGAAATCGACAAGCAGACCGGGCGGCTGAACGTGCTGACCTTCTCGCAGAACTCGATCGACCTCACCCAAGGCAGCAAGGGCGAGGAAACGCGCTACCGCGACGTCAACGAGATGTCGATGAACGAGCTGTGGCATCCGGAGTCGAGCGCGATCAATGCACGCGACGCAGGCAAGTTCCTGGTCGAGGCGAACCGGCGGCTGTCGGCGCCGTTCACCACGGCCAGCTTCGTCATGGTGGCGCTGGTCTCGGTGCTGACCGGGGCGTTCCGGCGGCATGGCAACGTCCTGCGCCCCCTGACGGCGGTGTTGATCGTGGTGGCGATGCTGGCGCTGGGGCTTGCGGTGGCGAACATGGCAGCGCGCACGCCAGCGCTGATCCCGCTCATCTGGTTGCAGGCGATCCTCCCGGGCCTGGCCTGCGGCTGGGTGCTGTTCACCGGCAGCCGTGGGCCGGCCAGGGCTGCGATCTCCCCGGCGCCGTTTGCCGGGATGCGTTCGGCTTGATCATCGCGGCGACCCTATCGCTGTATATCGCCCGGCAGTTCACCCTGGCCGTGGTGGCCATGCTGGCGGCCCTGGCCGGGTTGGTGGCGCTGTTCGATTTCATCGAATTGCTGCGCCGGTCGGCGACCAGGCCGGATGCCACCTTCGGCCTGGTCGCGCAGATCGCGGCCTTGCGGCTGCCGTATATCGCGATACAGATCCTGCCGTTTGCCGTGTTGATCGGCGGCATCCTCGCCTTTTGGCGGTTGACCCGGTCGTCGGAACTCGTCGTGGCGCGTGCGGCCGGGGTGTCGGCGTGGCAGTTCCTTGCGGCGCCCGTCGCCTGTGCCCTGCTGCTCGGCGCCGTGGCCACGGGGGTCGTCAGCCCGCTCTCCTCCGTCATGCTCGCCCGCGCGGAAACGCTGGACAACACCTACATCCGCAGCTCGGGCGGTCCGTTGGCCCTGTCCGGCGGCCAACTCTGGCTGCGGCAGTCCGACCGCGGGATGCTGGCGAACGGCGTTGCCATCCTGCATGGGCGTTCGGTGTCGCTGCGCAAGAATCAACTGGTGGCCGAGGACGTCAGCGTGTTCCGGTTGGATGCGAACGACCGGCTGTTGTCCCGTATCGAGGCGACCCAGGCCGTGTTGGTCCCCGGGGCCTGGCGGCTGGATGGCGCGCGCACGATGACGCCCGACCACTTTCCCGACCCGGTCGCCAGCCTCCAGTTGCCCACCGATCTCACGGTCGGCCGCGTGCAGGAAAGCTTCGCGTCGCCCGACACGCTGTCGGTTTGGGCCCTCCCCGACTTCATCGCCTTGCTGGAGCGGAGTGGTTTCTCGGCGATCCGCCACCGGTTGCACTTCCAGGCGCTGCTGGCGCTGCCGTTGCTGACGGCCACGATGGCGCTGGTGTCCGCCGGCTTCTCCATGCGGCCGACCCGGCGGGGCGGCGTCGCCCAGATGATCGGCAGCGGAGTCGCCGCCGGATTCGCGCTGTTCGTGGTCTCGAAGGTCGCGGAGGAGTTCGGGCAATCCGGCGCGTTGCCCGCCGCCCTGGCTGCCTGGGCGCCTGCCGTGGCCGGGCTGTTGCTCGCGACCTCCCTTCTGCTGCATCTCGAGGACGGTTGATGCCGACACATCTCACGTGGCGTGCCCTCCTGGCGAGTGCGGCCATCCTGGTGGCGGCCATTGCCCCCGCCGCCGCCCAGTTCGCCGGCTTGCGGAGCAGTTCGCAGGAGCCGCTGTCGCGCGACCAGCCGGTGACTTTCACCGCCGATCAGGTCCAGTACGACCGCGACAACGCCATCGTCTCGGCCAGCGGCCATGTCGAGGCCTGGCAGGGCGACCATGTCCTGCGCGCCGACAAGGTGACGTTCGACCGCAACACCGACGTCGCCGCGGCCAGCGGCAACGTCGTGCTGGTGGAGCCGGATGGCCAGGTGCTGTTTGCCGATTACGCCGAACTGACCCAGGGGATGCGCGAGGGCGTGCTGCGCGGAATGCGCGCGATCCTGGCGGAAAACGGCAAGCTGGCGGCCAACGGCGCACGCCGGGTCGAAGGCAAGGTCAACGAGTTGTCGCATGCTGTTTACACCACGTGCAACCTTTGCAAGACCGATCCCACCAAGCCGCCGCTGTGGCAGCTGCGCGCGTTCTCAGCCATTCAAGACACCGAGAATCACCGCATCGAGTACCAGGATGCGACCCTCGACATGTTCGGCGTCCCGGTCGCGTATTTCCCTTACTTCTCGCACGCCGACCCTTCGGTGCGACGCGCCAGCGGCTTCTTGGTGCCGACGTTCGGAAGCAGCACCCATATCGGCGCGTTCCTGGGCACGCCGTACTTTTGGGCGATCGATGAAAAGCAGGACGCCACCATCACGCCGTTCGTCACGACGGCGCAGGGGCCGCAGTTGACGGTCGATTACCGGCGACGGTTCAACAACGGCAACTTGAGGATCGACGCCGGCACGGCGATCGATGAAGGCGCGCCGCAAGCCTTCATGTTTGCCAAGGGCAACTTCAACTACGACGAAACCTGGCGCTACGGGTTCGACATCAACCGCGCCAGTTCGACCAACTACCTTCGCGATTTCCGGGTGCAGTATTTCGCGGACGTGCTGTCCAGCTCGGCGTTCATCGAAGGCTTCGGCGTGGGGTCCTACGCGAAGCTCGATGCGCTGGCCTACCAGGGCTTGGCAACCAGCATCAACCAGAGTTTCCTGCCCTACGTGCTGCCCCGGTATCAATACAGCTTCTTCGGCGAGCCCGACGCGCTCGGCGGCCGGCTCACCTTCATCACCGAGGACTTCAACGTTTTCCGCCAGAAGGGCACCAACACGCAGCGGGCGGCGATCAGCGCCAACTGGCAACGCCCGTTCGCCGGACAACTGGGCGAGTTGTATAAGATCACCTTCCGCACCGACGCCGCGGTCTACAATGCGACCAGCCTGGACCAGCAGCCGACATACGGCTCGGTCGGCGCCACTTCGACGGCGCGGGCGCAACCGACGGTGGCGGCCGAAGTCCGTTGGCCCCTCCAGCGCGACGCCGGCCCGCTCGGCACGCAAATCCTGGAGCCGATCGTGCAACTGGTCGGCAGCCCGAACGCCGGACGCGGCAGCCACTCCAACATCCCCAACGAGGACAGCCTGGACTTCGAGTTCACCGACGCGAACCTGTTCAGCCTGAACCGCTTTCCCGGCATCGACCGGCAGGAGGGCGGGTTGCGCGCCAATGTCGGGGTGCACGGGATGTGGACGGCGGGCAGCGCGCTGTTCGATGGCCTGGTGGGACAGAGCTACCGGGAACACCGCGACGACACGTTCTTTCCGCTCTCGGGCCTGAACCGCCGTGTTTCCGACGTGGTCGCCCGTGCCACCATCTCGCCGAACAGCTACTTCGATTTCACCGGACGGGCGCGCTACGACCCGTTCAGCAGCGCAATCCGTTTTGCCGACGCGTTGGCCTCGGCGGGGGCGCCGGTGTTCCGGGTCGGGGCCGGCTACCTTTATTCGTCGACCAATCCGTACACGCTGTACGACCCGTTCTTCGCCACCCTGCCCGGCAATGCGGCGAACTTCTACGCCCCGGTCGCAACGACGGTGAACTACAACAGCGGCCACGGATTGCCGCCGGGCTACTTCATCCCCCGCAACGAGATCACCCTTACCGCCTCGACGCAGCACGGGCCGTACAAGCTGTCGGGCTACGTGCGCGACGACCTCACCCTTGGCAAGCTGGTCAACATCGGCGCCCATGGCAGCTACGAGGATGAATGCTTCATCTTCGACGTGAACCTGTTCAAGCAGTACACCACCATCAACAACGACACCGGGTCGACGACCGTGCTGTTCCAGATCACCTTGAAAACGGTCGGGCAGTTTGGCTTCCATGGCTCCTGATCCCGCTGCAGTAGGCAACCCATGACCATCACCCACCGCTTCCGGCTTACGCTGCTGCTGTCCGTTGCCGCGACATCCGCAGCGGCGCAGCGTCCGACGCAGGTCACCGCCCAGGCCGTCGTGCCTGTCCCGGCGCAACCCGCGCCCGGCGAGCACATCGTCGCCGTGGTGAACGGGGACGTCGTGAGCCAGGCCGACGTGGACGCGCGCGCGCGGTTGTTCGCCCTTTCGACCGGATTGCCGCTCGATCCCGAGGTGCTGGCCAGGCTGCGTCCGCAGATTTCGAAGCAGCTCGTGGACGAGCGCCTCCGCCTGCAGGAAATCCAGAAGCGCAAGATCACGGTGTCCGACAAGGACATCGCAAGCTCCGTCAACACGATCGAGCAGCGCAACGGCATGGGCGAGGGGATGTTGCGGCAGAAGCTCGGCGCGCAGGGCGTGGCGCTCCGCACGCTGTACGACCAAGTGCGGGTGCAACTGGGCTGGACCCGGGTGCTCCGCGAGGAACTGGGCGCCCGGGCCGAGATCAGCGACGCCGACGTGAACGAGCAGTTGGAGCTGCTGAAGGCGCAGACCGGCCAGCCGGAGTACCGGGTTTCCGAGATCTTCATCCCGGTGGACGACCCATCCAAGGCGGGGGAGGCGCAGCGTTTCGCCGACACCGTGATCCAGCAGCTCCACGCCGGGGCGCCGTTTTCGGTCGTCGCGGCGCAATTCAGCCAGAGCCAAACGGCGCTGCAGGGAGGCGACTTGGGCTGGGTCCGGACCAACCAAGTCGACCCGGAGGTTGCCGCCATCATCACGGCAATGCCCGAAGGCGCCGTCAGCAACCCAATCAAGGTCGCGGGCGGGCTCGACATCGTGTCGTTGCATGGCAAGCGCGAGATCGGGCGCGACCTGGCGACGATGCTGTCGGTTCGCCAGGCATTCCTGCCGTTCAGCACGCCGCTCGATCCGAACGCCCCCACCGAGCAGCAGAAGCGGCAGCTGCTGGCCGCACAAACGCTGTCCAAGACCGCCCATAGCTGCGATGCGGTCGAGGCCGCGAACAAAACTGCCGGGGAGTCGCGGCCCAGCGATCCCGGCGAGGTGCGGCTGGAAGGCGTTTCTCCGGCGATGCGAGGCGTGCTTACGGGATTGCAGCCCGGTGTCGCCAGCAAGCCGCTGATCGCCACCGACGGAATCGCGGTCATCATGGTCTGCTCCCGCGAGCAAAAGAACATCGGCGTCGAGACCCGCGAGCAGGTGGCCAACCGGCTGGTGTCGGAGCGGGTGGAGCTGGTGTCCCGTCAACTGCTGCGCGATGTCCGCCGCCGGGCATTGATCGACCTGCGGAGTTGAGCCTCCCGCTGCTGCGAGACGTTATCTCGCAGTATCAGCTGGATGCGCGGCGATCGTTAGGGCAGCATTTCCTGCTCGACACGAACCTGATCGCGCGCATCGCCTCGCTGGCGGGCGACCTGGGCGGGCGTCACGTCGTGGAGGTCGGGCCCGGCCCGGGCGGCTTGACCCGGGCGCTGCTGGATACCCCGGCCGCCGACGTGCTGGCGGTGGAGGTGGATCCCCGGGCTGTGCAGGCAATCGAAGCCTTGCGCCTTTCGCACCTGGACCGGCTTCGCCTGTTGGAGGCGGATGCGACCGGGCTGGATCTCGCCGCCCTCGTCCCGGCGCCGCGGCAGGTGGTGGCCAACCTGCCCTACAACGTCGCGACCCCGTTGCTGATCGGCTGGCTGCGGCAGGCTGGGCTGTGGGAGCGGCTGACGCTCATGTTCCAGTTCGAGGTCGCCGAGCGCATCTGCGCCGCGCCTGGCAGCGACGCCTACGGACGGCTGGCCGTGCTGACGCAGTGGACGTGCACGGCGTCGATGCTGCTGCGCATCCCGCCCGGCGCATTCTACCCGCCGCCGAAGGTGCACTCGGCCGTGGTCGGGCTGGTGCCGCACGCGGCGCAACCAGCGCCGGCCCTGTTCGCGCAGATGGAGCGGCTGACCGCGGCGGCGTTCGGCCAACGCCGCAAGATGCTGCGTGGCGCGCTCAAGCCGCTGGGCGGCGAGGCGCTGCTGCACCGGGCAGGGATCGCGCCGGAACGCCGGGCGGAAACGCTCGACGTGGCCGAATTCGACCGTTTGGCGCGCCTGCTCGCAAGTTCGTGAGCGTGCTGGAAGCAGCCCTCCGCCGCTTAAATCCACGTTTATGGGACAACTGAAACCCACGCCATGTTCAGCTTCGGCGCGCTGTTCACCAAAGCGCGGATCGATCCCCTCACCCCCGCCGTCCGCGTGCCGCGCATGGTGGACGTATTCGCGGCCGGCACCATCCTCAACCCGCGCACGGCCGGCCTGCTTCAGCCGCCTTTTGAGTTCATTAAGGAAACAGGCCGAACACTGGGATTGCACACCCAAGTTCGAGGCTTTTTCCCGCATGAAACCGTGGCGCTGCCTGTTGCCTGCCGTCCTTGCGGTATTGACCGGAGGTTGTGCCACCATCGTCGACGGAGGCGGCCAGGTCATCTCCGTCAACACCGTCCCGAGCGGCGCATCCTGCACGTTCGACCGGAACGGCCACAGGATCGGCATGATCGCCAGCACGCCAGGCACCCCTGCCGTGGATAAAAGCCGCAAGACCATCGTGGTGACCTGTGACAAGCCCGGCTATCAAACGGTCATGGGCTCGGACGCGTCCCAGGCCGGCGGGATGATCTTTGGCAACCTGATCTTCGGAAGCGTGATCGGAGTGATCGTGGATTTGGCGACCGGCGCGGATTACGAATATGGCTCTTCGATCTTCGTCACGTTTCCCCCGAAGCTGTCCCCTGTTGCCCAGATGCCGCCACCAAGCGGTGCGCCCGGCGTGTAGCGGCCGACACCGGATGCGCTACAAGCGCGTTTGCGCGGCCAAGATTTCCTCCGCGTGATGGAACGCCGTGTTGGCGGCGGGCACCCCGGCATAGATCGCGGACTGGATCAACACCTCGTTCACCTCCGCCGGCGTCAGGCCGCCCTGCTCCAGGGCCGCCCGGCAGTGAAGCTTGAATTCCTCCCAGCGGCCGAGCGCGAGGGTGATCGCCAGCACGATGACCCGCCTGGTGCGGTGGTCGAGGCCGGGCCGGCCCCATACCTCGCTCCAGGCAAAGCGGGTGATGAACTCCTGGAACTCACCGGCGAACCCGCCGCGCTTGGCGAGCGCCTGGGCCACCCATGCCTCGCCGAGCACCGCTTTTCGCACGGCGATGCCGGCATCGAACAGCGCGTCCCGGGCTGCTCCAAGGTCGGGCCCAAGGTCGGAAGCACCGGCGAGGAAGGACAGGATGATCTGGGCGAGCGCATCCGGCATCTCGACTGGCGAGATATGTCCGGTCGGCAGTGACGCCGTGCGTGCGCCCGGCACTGCGGCGGCGATCCGGTCGCCGTGTCCGGCCGGCGGCGTCGCCTCGTCCAACGAGCCGTTCACCACCAGCACGGGGGCGGTAATCCGCGGCAGGGCGGCGAGCAGGTCCAACCGTGACAAACCCATGCAGCACGCAGCGTAGCCCTGGGCCGATAACCCGAGGAACGTCGTTCGCGCCATGTCCAGCGCCGGCGGGTTTGCCGCGCGGAATGCTGGTGAGAACCAGCGCACCATGATGCTGTCCACGATCGACGCCATTCCCGCCTCGCGCACCAGGGCGGCGCGCTGCACCCACGGGTCGGGCGGCATCTCGGCCGAGGTATTGCAGGGCACGATGCGCCGCACCCGTCCCGGCGCATGCGCGGCGAGGTGGAGCGCCGTCATGCCGCCCATCGACACGCCGGCGATGTCGGCTGTGGCGGCGCCCGCTTCGTCCAGGACCGCGAGGGCGTCGGCGGCCAGCATCGGAATGTCGTAGTCGCCCTCCGGAGCGTCGGAGGCGCCGTGGCCGCGCGTGTCCATCCGCAGCACGCGGTGGGCACGGGTCAGCTGCGGGATCAGCCTGTCCCACATGGCGTGGTCGGTGCCGAGCGAGTTGAGCAGCAGCAGCGCCGGGCGGTCGGCATGACCGTCCGCCCGCCAGTACAAGCGCGCGCCGGCACGGGTCAGGAACGGCATGAGATGTCTCCTTCCAGGGAGCGAGCGATCAGCTCGGACGTGCTGCCGAGATAGCCGGCCGGCTCGAAGATGTCGTCCAGCCCCGCGCCGAGCGCATCGGCTACCGCCGGAGTCGCGGCTGCGACGTCGCGCAACGTCGTCCCCGGCGTGCAGCGTGGCACCAGCGACTCGACTAGTTCGTGCGCGGCGGCCCGGCCCAGCGACGGGGCGAGCGCCAGCATCAACCGTTCGGCCAGCACCAGCCCCCGCAATGCCGCCAGATTCCGCGCCATCGCCGCAGGGTCCACGGTCAAGCCGGCCAGCGACTCCTCGGTGGCCGACACCGCGCCCGCAGTGGCCAGGCAGATCTCAGCCAGCAGCGACGCCTCCGCCTGCCAGCCGCCAGCCGCCCGCTCGTGCTCCGCCGTGATCCCGGTCATCACCGCCGCCAGCAGCCCAGGCAGCCGGCTGGCAGCCGACAGCGCCGTGACGCTGGCGACGGGGTTGCGCTTGTGCGGCATGGTGGACGAGCCACCCCGCCCGGCGCTCACCGGTTCCGCCACTTCCGCCAGTTCGGCCTGCATCATCAGGCTGACATCCCGCGCGATCTTGCCGCACGATCCGGCAAGGATGGCCGCCGCGGACGCGAACGCCGCCAGCCGGTCGCGATGGCCATGCCAGGGCGCCGGCGGCACAGCCAGGCCGAGCGCCGCGCCCAGCGCCTGCGACACGGCAATGCCCTGTGTCCCAAGCGCCGCAAGCGTGCCGACCGCGCCGCCAAACTGCAGCACGAACGCCGCCGCCGCCGCCACGTCCAGCCGCGCCGTCCCACGCTCGATGGCGCCGAGCCAGCCGGCGGCTTTCAGCCCGAAGGTGATCGGCGGCCCCGGTTGCAGGAGCGTGCGGCCCAGCATCGGCGTGAGCGCGTGCGCCTGCACGATCCGGCGCAGATGTGCGGCGATCTGGCGTGCGTCGGCAAGGATCAGCGCCGTCGCCCGACGCAGTTGCAGGACCAACCCGGTATCGATCACGTCCTGGCTGGTCGCGCCGAAATGCACCCACCCGGCTGCTCCCGGGTCGGACGCGCGCACCTGCTCCCCGAGCAGCTTGGCCAGCGGGATCGCGACCGTCCCGGCACGGCGGGCGGCGACGGCCAGCGCGTCCAGATCGTAGAGGCCCGCCCTGCACGCCGCGGCGATTGGGCCCGCGGCGTTCGCCGGGATGACGCCGTGCGCCGCTTCCGCCTGCGCCAACGCCGCCTCGAAGTCCAGCATCGCCTGTATCGTGGCAGCATCGGCGAACACGGCCTGCACGGCGTCGGGAGCGATCAGCGCGGGCGAAAGGCCGAGCAGCCTCATGCGGAGAACGGCAGGCCGACATAGTTCTCCGCCAGGCTTTCGGCCGCCGCCCTCGACTCCACGGTGTAACGGAGCTGGGCCAGTTGCAGCTGGTTGTCGAACGGTTCCGCACCAGGGAAATTGTGCAGCATGGACGTCATCCACCACGAGAACCGGGTCACCTTCCACACCCGATCGAGACACGCCTTCGAGTAGCCGTCCAGCAGCGCATCCGTGCCCTCGCGGTAATGCGCGGCCAACGCACGGGCAAGCACCCGGACGTCGGCCACTGCGAGGTTCATGCCTTTCGCTCCCGTCGGCGGCACGATATGCGCGGCGTCCCCGGCGAGGAACAACCGGCCATGGCGCATCGGTTCGGCGACGAAGCTCCGCATGGGCGTGATGCCCTTCTGCATCACTGGGCCACGGTGCAACCCGGCGCCGCCGGTGAGCCGCGCATCCAGCTCGTCCCAAATCCGGTGGTCCGGCCAGTCGGCCACATCCTCGTCCGGAGTGCACTGCAGGTACAGCCGCGCCACCTCCGGCGAACGCATGCTGGACAGCGCGAAGCCGTTCGGATGGTGCGCGTAGGACACCAGGTCCAGCTTGGACGGCGCGTGCGCCAGGATGCCTAGCCAGGAAAACGGGTACACCCGCTCGAACACCCGCAGCACGTCCGCCGGCATCGAAGCGCGGGCAAGGCCGTGGAAGCCGTCGCACCCGGCGATCCAGTCGCACGACAGCGCGTGCGCCGCTCCCTCGTGCGTGTAGCGCAAGACCGGCGAGGCGCTGTCGATGCCCTCCAGCGCGGTCGCTTGCGCCTCGAACAGCAGCGGCGCTGCGTCGGCCTGCCGGGCGGCGATCAAGTCGCGCACCACTTCTTGCTGGCCATACACCACGATCGACTTGCCGGTCAGCGCGGCGACATCGATCTTATGGTCGTGGTCGTCGAAGCGCAGGATGATGCCGTCGTGCCGCAACCCTTCGGCGCGCAGCCGGGTGTCCACGCCGGCCTCGGCCAGCGCGTCGACCGTCCCCTGTTCCAGCACGCCGGCCCGGACGCGGCCTTCGACGTAGGCATGGCTGCGGCTTTCCAGCACGACATTGTCGATGCCGGCGCGGGTCAGCAACTGGCCGAGAAGCAGCCCGGCCGGCCCAGCGCCGATAATCCCCACCTGCGTCCGCATCGAGCGCTCCTGTTTGCGGCATCATCGCTGCGGACGATGGGAAGGCAAGGGCGTCCACCCAGGCTCGGGCGAATGCCCTTGGCGCCGGGCGTCGCTATGCCGTTACGAAGGCGAGCAGGTCCGCGTTCAGGCGATCCTTCTCGGTGAAGTGCAGGCCATGCGGCGCGCCTTGGTATTCCAGGAACTTCGCGTGCGGCACCATCTTTGCGGCGACCCGTCCGGAGATGTCGATCGGCACCGTTTCGTCCGCCGTCCCATGCACGATCAGGGTCGGCATCGTCAGCGCGGCCATGTCGGCCCGGAAATCGGTGGTGCCGAACGCCCGCACGCAGTCAACCGTCGCCTTTTGCGACCCGGCCAGCGCCATCGTCAGCAACGACTGGAGGTAATCGCTGCTGACCGAGAAATTCAGCAGGCCGGCGCCCATGAACTTCTTGCCGAAGCCTGCCAGGAAATGCGGGCGATCCGCTTCCAGCCCGCTGACCATGTCCTCGAACAGGCTGGCGGGCGCGCCGTCGGGATGCTCCGGCGTCTGCAACAGATACGGCGTGACAGCCGCCACCAGCGCCGCGCGGGCAACCTTGGCCGGGCCATGGCGGTGGAGGTAGCGCACCACCTCGCCGCCGCCCATGGAGAAGCCGACCAGGGTCGCGTCCTGCAGCTTCAACCCGTCGAGCACGTCGGCCAAGTCGTCGGCCAGCGTGTCGTACTCGTAGCCGTTCCAGGGCTGGTCCGAGCGGCCGAATCCACGCCGGTCGTAGGTGATGACGCGCAGGCCCTGCGAGGCGAGATAGGCCGCCTGGTAGTCCCACATGCCCGAGCTCAGCGGCCAGCCATGGATCAGCACGACCGGCTTGCCGGCGCCCCAATCGTTGACGAATAGCCGCGTGCCGTCGCGGGTGTCGATGAACGCCATGAGCGTTGTCCCTTGTGGTGAAACAAGGGAACGAACCGCCGGAGTGCTGGTTGCCGTGCAAGCGCTGGGTCGAACCGTCACCCGAGCCGATCGTTTTTCTGCAGCCGCTTGCAATAAAAAAGCCCGCGCACCGTCTGGCCGGCGACCCGCGCGTAGGCCGGATGCACGCCCCAGCACTCATAGCCGTCGCGCTCGTACATCGAGATTGCCGCCACCTGCGTCTCGCGGACGTCCAGGTTCAAGACTTGGTAGCCGAGCGCGCGCGCGCCCTCCTCCACCCGCTCGGTGATCATGCGGGCCAGGCCATGACCGCGGGCGTAGGGGGCGATGAAGCTGTGCATCAGCGTCGCGGCGAAGGCCTGCGCCTCGTTGTTGCGGGGCGGCCGAACCAGTTGGGCGGATCCGACGATGACGCCGTCCAACCGGCCGATGAACAGCTCCCGCTCCGGCACGAGCAGCACGCCGCGGAAGTAGCGCTCCAGCGCCTGGCGACCCGGCGGGGCGACCCAGCCGAAGCCGCCGCCATCGATGATCGCCGCATCGGCTGCCTCGCACAGCGCGTGCATGTCGTCGTCCGAAAGGTCGGACATGCGCTCGACCATCAGGGCGTGCACGGCGGTGCTCATGGCTGCCAGCCCAGGAAGTTGGCGAGGATCGCCAGTCCTGTCGCCTGGCTTTTCTCGACGTGGAACTGCGTGCCGGCGCGGTTGCCCGACACCACCAGCGCCGGAACGGCGCCGCCGTACTCGGTGGTGGCGAGCACCTCGCCGGGCTGCCCGCCGCGAAGGGCGTAGCTATGGACGAAGTAGGCGTGGTCGCCGGGCACGAGGCCATCCAGGAGCGGGTGCGCGCCGGGCGTGAAGTCCAGCCCGTTCCAACCCATCTGCGGCAAACGCAGCCCGGGCGCCTCCATCGCGGCGACCTCGCCGGCGATCCAGCCGAACCCGGCCGTGGTCTCGTGCTCCAGCCCCCGTTCGGCCATGAGCTGCATGCCGACGCAGATGCCCAGGAAAGGCCGCCCAGCCGCGGCCGAAGCCTCGATCGCCTCCCGCATGCCCGGCACGGCGGCCAGGCCGCGCGCGCAATCGGCGTAGGCGCCCTGCCCCGGCAGCACGACCCGGTCGGCACGCGCGACCTCGGCGGCATCGGCGGTCACGCTCACGGCCGCATCGAGGCCAGCATCGGCAGCCGCCTTGGCGAGGGCGCGCGCAGCCGACGTCAGGTTGCCGCTGCCATAATCCACCACCGCCACGCGCGTCATCTCGACGCTTCCTGCAACTCGGGCCGGTGGGCGAGCAGGCGGGCGAACGCATAGTCGGCGTCGGGCGCCGCCACCGCCGCCAGCAACGTGTAGCCGCGCCGCGCCAGGCTCCAGCGCACCAAATCCCAGCCGAGCACTCCGCTGAGCAGCACCAGCGCCCAACCTATCGCGGCCCCCACGGCCGGCGGCGCGACGGCCGCCGCGGCCACGCCGATCGCGACGTAGACCACCGCAGGTATCCACGCCTGCTGGACGAGCAGCCATAGCGGACCGAAAGCGAGCGCCCCCCAGCTGAAGCCCTCGCGCAACAGCACTGGCGGGCGTTCGGGGCGGACATGCGCGGTGTACACCCTCATAGCGAGCCTTTCGTGGACGGCACGCCGCCGTCGCTGCGCGGGTCCGGCTCGGACGCTTCCCGCAGCGCCCGGGCCAGCGCCTTGAAGCACGCCTCGGCGACGTGATGCGCGTTGCGGCCGGCGCGCTGGGTGACGTGCAGGGTGATCAGCGCGTTGGTGGCGAAGGCTCGGAAGAATTCCTCGAACAGCTCCGTGTCCATTTCCCCTATTTTCGGCTGCGCGAACCCGACCGTCCACGCCAGGAACGGGCGGCCGGAGATGTCGATCGCGGCGTCGACCAGCGCCTCGTCCATCGGCACGGTCGCGGCGCCGTAGCGACGGATGCCCCGCTTGTCGCCGATCGCGCGCGCGAACGCCTGGCCGAGGACGATGCCGACATCCTCCGTCGTGTGGTGGAAATCGACGTGCAGGTCGCCTTTGGCCGCGATCCGCAAATCGAACAGCGCGTGCCGGGCGAGCGCGGTCAACATATGGTCCAGGAAGCCCACACCCGTTGCGATGTCCGCCGTGCCAGTGCCGTCGAGCGACAGGGCTAGCTGGATGGAGGTCTCGGCAGTGCTGCGGGAGATTTCGGCGGAGCGGGACATGGCGGGGCAATACTCCAAAACACGGGCGCTGTCCTGCCCTTACGCCGCCGGGCGCATCGCCCTATAACGCGCGCCCATGATCCTGCTCACCGGCGGCGCCGGCTTCATCGGCTCGAACCTGAACGCGGCGCTGGCCGAGGCCGGGCACGAGGTCGTCATCGCCGACCGGCTCGGCGACGCGGGCAAGTGGCGCAACCTGGCCCGCCATCCGCCGGCGCGGATCGTCCCGCCGGACACGCTGGAGCGCTTCCTCGACAGCCATCCGCCGATCGAGATGGTGTTCCACCTGGGCGCGATCAGCGAAACCACCGCGACCGACGGCGACCTGGTCTGGGCGACCAACGTGGAGCTGCCGCTGCTGCTGTGGCGGTGGTGCGCGAACCGGGGGGTGCGCCTGGCCTACGCGTCGTCGGCGGCGACCTACGGCGCCGGGCAGGCCGGGTTCGACGACGACCCGGCGTTGTTGCCGCACCTGCGCCCGCTCAACCTGTACGGCTGGAGCAAGCACGCCTTCGACCTGCGGGTGGCGGCGATGCTGGCACAGGGCGAGAAGCGGCCGCCGCAGTGGGCGGGGCTGAAGTTCTTCAACGTTTATGGCCCCAACGAGCATCACAAGGGCCGCATGATCTCGGTCGTGAAGGTCAAGTACGACGAGGTCGCCGCCGGGCGGATACCGCGCCTGTTCCGTTCGGCCGAGCCGGGGGTCGCGGACGGCCAGCAACGGCGCGACTTCATCTGGGTCGGCGACGTGGTCGGCGTGCTGATGTGGCTGCTGGGCGCTCCGGAGGTGAATGGGCTGTTCAACGTCGGCACCGGGGCGGCGCGCAGCTACCTCGACCTCGCCCACGCGGTCTGCCGGGCGGCGGGCGTCGCGCCGGAGGTGGAGTTCATCGACATGCCCGACGCCCTGCGCGGCCAATACCAGTCGTTCACCCAGGCGAGCACGGAACGGCTGCGCGCCGCCGGGTTCGCCGGGCAGTTCACCCCCCTGGAGGAAGGCGTGCGCCGCTATGTCGCCGACCACCTTTCGCAGCCGGACCCTTATCGATGATCCCCGTCCTCCTGTTTCCACAATTCGACCCGGTGATCGTCCAGGTCGGGCCGCTCGCCATCCGCTGGTATGCGCTGGCGTATATCGGCAGCCTGCTTCTGGGCTGGCGCCTGATGCGGGTGCTGGCCCGCCGCTCCCCAGCCGTGGCGAGCTTGCTGCAGACGGACGACTTCCTGACCTGGGCGACCCTCGGCGTGGTGCTCGGCGGCCGGCTCGGCTACGTGCTGTTCTACCAGCCATCGCACTTCCTCGCCCATCCGCTGGAGATCTTCGCCGTGTGGCAGGGCGGCATGAGCTTCCACGGCGGGGCGCTGGGCGTCATGACGGCGCTGGTGCTGTACTGCCGCCAGAACGCGATCCCGCTGCTCGGCTTCGCCGACCGGGTCGCAGTGGTTGCGCCGATCGGGCTCGGGCTCGGGCGCATCGCCAACTTCATCAACGGCGAGCTATGGGGCCGCGTGGCGCCGGACTGGCTGCCTTGGGCGATGATCTTTCCCTATGTCGGCCCCGAGCCGCGGCATCCGAGCCAAATCTACCAGGCGCTGATGGAGGGGTTGGTGTTGTTCGTCGTGCTATGGCTATGCGCCCGGCGAGCGGCGATCCGTGCCCGGTTCGGCCTGCTGTCCGGCATTTTCCTGATCGGCTACGGCATCGCCCGCATCACCGGCGAGGTGTTCCGCCAACCCGACGCGTTTCTGGGCTTCCTGTATGCGGGGGCGACGATGGGGCAGTTGCTGAGCCTGCCGATGATCGTCGGGGGAGTGGTATTGGTCGCGCGATCCCGCCCGGCCCTGGCGGTCGCCTGAATGGAGCGGCTCGACCATTTCATGGCCCGCGCGAACGCGGCCTATTACGCGACGCACGACCCGTTCGCCGACTTCACGACCGCGCCCGAGATCAGCCAAGCGTTCGGCGAGGTGCTGGGCGCCTGGGCGGCGGTGGTGTGGCAGTCGATGAAGCGTCCCGACCCGGTGGTCCTGGCCGAGGCCGGGCCGGGCCGCGGCACCTTGATGGCCGACGCCCTGCGCGCGGTTGGGCGCGTGGCGCCGGAGTTCCGCGCCGCCGTCCGGGTCCATCTGGTGGAAACCTCGCCGCGGCTGCGTGCCATCCAGGCAGCGGCGGTCCCGGACGCCGTGTGGCACGACTCGCTCGACGATCTTCCGGACGGCCCCACGATCCTGCTCGCCAACGAGTTCCTGGACGCCCTGCCCATCCGCCAGCTCGTGCGCCGGGATACCCGATGGCTGGAACGCTTCGTCAATGACGGCCAATTCGTCGAGCAGCCGGCTGACTTGGATGACCTTTCCCGCTGGCGGGAGCGGGCGGGGGTGAGGGTGGACGGCATCCATGAACGCCGCGACCCCGCCCTCGCTGCCGCCCTCGGCCACCGCCTCGCATGCCATGGCGGCGCGGCGCTGTTCCTCGATTACGGCCCGGCAGCCAGCGGTCCCGGCGACAGCCTCCAGGCCCTCCGCGACGGCAAGCCCGCCGACGCTTTGGCCGATCCCGGCACGGCCGACCTCACCGCGCACGTCGACTTCGCAACGTTCGGGCGCCACTCCGGCGTATCCGTCCACGGCCCCGTCCCACAGGGCGTGTTCCTCACCCGCGTCGGCCTGTTCCAGCGCATCGACCGGCTCGCCCGCACCCGGCCATGGCGGGAAGCGTCGGCGATGATCGAAGCCGGGCGGCGGCTGGCGGAACCCGACCGCATGGGCGCGCTGTTCAAGGCGATGGCGCTGACTGAGCCTGGCCTGCCCACGCCGCCCGGATTCGAGGCATGATCGACCCCCTCGCCAGCCCGGCCCTGGCGGTCCCGCACGGCTTCTTCACCCGTCGCGGCGGCGTCTCCACCGGCCCTTACGCCAGCCTCAACTGCAGCCTGTCGGGGGGCGACAACCGCGCGCACGTGCTCGAAAACCGCTTCCGCGCCGCGCGGACCGTGGGGGCGCACGTCCTCGTCGGCTGCACCCAGGTGCACGGCGCCACGGTCGTCGTGGTCGATGCCGCGTGGGACACCGGCGCCGGCCCGCGCGCGGACGCGATGGTGACGCGGCAGCCCGGCATGGGGCTCGGCGTCATCACCGCCGATTGCGCCCCGGTGCTGTTCGCGGCGCCGGGCGTGGTCGGCGCTGCGCATGCCGGCTGGCGCGGCGCGGTGGCTGGCGTGCTGGAGGCGACGATCGCCGCAATGGGCGCCACCCGGGTCATGGCCGTCATCGGCCCCTGCATCGGCCCGGACAGCTACGAGGTCGCGGCTGACCTGCGCGACGCCGTGCTGGCCGACGATGCGTCCAACACTCGCTTTTTCACCGATGCGCGCCCGGGACACTGGCGGTTCGATCTCCCCGGCTACTGCGCCGCCCGCCTGCGCGCCGCCGGGGCGGAGGTGCACGTGATCGTCGCCGACACCCTTTCGGACGAGGCGCGCTTCTTCAGCCACCGCCGCCGCACGCTGGCAGGCGGCGGACCCATCGGACACCAGATATCGGTCGTGGCATGCCCTACCTGATGGTCTTCGTCGCGCTGCTGTTCCTGACATTGCTGGCCAGCTGTGTGCTTTCGTAATGTCGTGATGGCGGCGCTGCTGCTGCTCGCCGGGTGCGGCGACCTGCCGCAGCCGCTGTTGGGCAACCCCGGCGTCGCAGGTCGCCGGCTGGCGCAGCCGCCACCGGCCCGGCTGACGATTCCGGTCCCGACCCAGTCGCTGCTGGCCGACGGCGCCGCCCGCAGTTGGGTCGACGCGACGGCGGTGGCGCTCCAGGCGCAGGAGGTTCCAGCGATCGCGGGCACTGGCAAGGCCGTGGGGTGGCGACTGGTGCTGTCGGCCGAGACGCGTGGGTCGGAGGTGGTGCCGACCTACACGGTCCTGGACCCTGCCGGTGTCCCGCAAGGCACGTCCCAGGGACCGCCCGTCCCCGCCCAGCTCTGGGCCGAGGGCGCGCCGGCGACGTTCAAGGCGACTGCGGAAAGCCAGGCGCCTGCGGTCGAAGCGTTGCTGCGCCACATCGAGGCGGCGCGGCAGCAGAGCGACCCTAACAGCCTGGTGAACCGCCCGGCCAAGCTGTACTTCGCCGGCGTGACCGGGGCGCCGGGCGACGGCGACCGCGCGCTGACCCAGCAGATGCTGACCCGCCTGCCCAACCTCGGCGATCTGGTGCAGGATACCGCCCGGGACGCGGATTTCACCGTGGCCGGCCAGGTGAAGACGGCGCCGGGGGCCAACGGCGCGACGCGGGTGGAGCTGCAATGGATCGTGACCGACCCTAAAGGCGAGGAGCGTGGGCGAGTGGTGCAGCTGAACGAGGTGCCCGCGCATGCCATCGACGCCTACTGGGGCGACGTGGCCGTGGTGGCTGCAACCGAAGCGGCCAGCGGCGTGCACGAGGTGGTCGTGCAGCAAACGGGCCGCGCCGCCAAGCCAGGCCCCGCCATCAAGCAAGGAGCTGACGATGATCATCGATCACCGGATCTACACGACACAGGTGGGACGAACGGCGGAGTTCGTGGCGATGTACCGGGACCACGCCTGGCCGCTCCAGCAAAAGCACCTCGGGCGCTGCCTCGGGTGGTTCGCGACGATCGAGGGCGAGCTGAACACCATCGTCCACATCTGGGCGTACGACAGCCAAGCCGATCGGGAGACGCGGCGCAACACGCTGGCCGCCGACCCGGCGTGGGCGGCCTACCTCGACATGGTCGCCACGTCAGGCGTGCTGACGCGCATGGAGAACCGGATCATGCGGCCGGTGAGCTTCTCGCCGGTGCAATAGCCGGATGGCAATCGGCATGACAGCGCGCACCGGGGTTGCTATGACCGAACCGCCCGACCTCCTGGAACCGCGTCCCCTCATGAAGATCGTCGCCTGCAACAGCAACCGGCCGCTCGCCGAGGCCGTCGGAAACTGTCTCAGCCTGCCGCTCACGCGCGCCTCCGTCCGCCGCTTCGCCGACATGGAGATCTTCGTCGAAATCCACGAGAACGTGCGCGGCGAGGACGTGTTCGTCATCCAGTCCACGTCCTACCCGGCGAACGACAACCTGATGGAACTGCTCATCACCCTGGACGCGCTGCGCCGCGCCTCCGCCCGGCGGGTGACGGCGGTGATCCCGTATTTCGGCTATGCGCGGCAGGACCGCAAATCCGGCAGCCGGACGCCGATCAGCGCCAAGCTGGTGGCCAACCTCATCACCGAGGCCGGCGCCAACCGGGTGCTGACGATGGATCTGCACGCCGGGCAAATCCAGGGCTTCTTCGACATCCCGGTCGACAACCTGTTCGCCGCCGGGATGTTCGCCCGCGACATCCAGGAGCGGTTCACCGGCCAGGACATCATGATCGTCTCGCCGGACGTCGGCGGCGTCGTGCGCGCCCGCGCCATCGCCACGCGGCTGAACTGCGACCTGGCCATCATCGACAAGCGGCGCGAGCGGGCCGGCGTCTCCGAAGTGATGAACATCATCGGCGAGGTCGAGGGCACGGACTGCATCATCGTCGACGACATCTGCGATTCCGGCGGGACGCTGTGCAACGCCGCCGCGGCGCTGATGGCCGAAGGGGCGCGCTCGGTCAGCGTTTACGTCACGCACGGGGTGCTGTCGGGCGGCGCCGTGGCCCGCATCGCGGCCTCGCCGATCCAGGTCATGACCATCACCGACAGCATCGAGCCGACCGAGGCGGTGCGGCAGGCGAACAACCTGCGGACCTACACCATCGCGCCGCTGCTGGCCGAGGCCATGCGGCGCATCAACGACGAGAGCAGCGTCAGTTCGCTGTTCGATTAAAGGAGGGAAACGACGATGAAGCTGTACTACGCGCCCGGCGCCTGCTCGCTCGGCATCCACGTGCTGCTCGAGGATATCGGCAAGCCCTACGAGCTGCATAAAGTCAACATCCGCGAGGGCGAGCAGTTCAAGCCCGAGTACACGGCGGTCAACCCGAAATCCAAGGTGCCGGCGCTGGAACGGGACGACGGCTCGGTGCTGACGGAGTTCGGCGCGATCGCCACCTACCTCGCCCGCGTCAACCCCGGCAAGAACCTGCTGCCGACCGACCCCAAGGCCGAGGCGCGCCTGCTCGAAGCGATGGACTACATCGTCGGCACCATGCACATGCAGGGATTCGGCCGCATGTTCCGCCCCGGCGGCTTCGCGCCGAGCGAGGCGGACCACGACGCGGTCAAAGCGCGCGGGAACGAAATTTTCGTGAAAGGCTTCCACCACATCGAGACGGCGCTGGCCGACAAGCCGTATCTCGGCGGCGACCGTTTCACCATCGCCGACGCGGCGTTGTTTTACGTCGAAGTCTGGGCGCACCGGCTCAAGGTCGCCATGCCGCCGAAAATCGCCGCGCACTTCGAGCGCATGAGGCAGCGCCCAGCGGTGCAGAAAACGCTCGCCGACGAGGGGATCACCCTCTGAGCCTGCCGGCCATCGCGTTCTGGTTCCTCCGCCATGGCGAAACGGACTGGAACCTCCAGGGCCGCTCGCAGGGCAACGTCGATATTCCGCTGAACCAGACGGGCCTCGCCCAGGCCCATGCCGCCGCGGCGTTGCTGCGTAGGCGCGGGATCGCCGCCATCGTCAGCTCGCCCTTGTCGCGCGCCCGCAACACCGCGCAGGTCGCCGCCGCTGCAGCGATTCTAAATGGCTGTTGAGGGGGATGGGTTTCGTTCTGGCCTGAGATGTGGTGCAAGCCGGCATGGAGATGCTGGAAGCCCTTTTGGACGGCGTGCGATCGGCATGTACGGCCTTTC
>JAABUX010000589.1_pt1 | contig 61326 bp, 53 predicted proteins | sample 5561851 | NCBI WGS metagenome assembly JAABUX01 (sample SAMN10711883, study PRJNA513361) | rock metagenome | isolation source: Antarctica rocks | place: Antarctica: Victoria Land, Richard Nunatak red sandstone | collected 2016-01-03
CGCGAGACCTACATGGTTCCCGGCCGCATCTACGGCGGGATGCCGCCGGGCGGCCCCTCGATGATCCCCGACGAGTGCGTTATCCGGGTGGACTGCCGGCCGCAGCCGGGAGTCAGTACCGAGCAGGTGCGCGCGGAGATCGACCGCTGCCTGGCACAGGCCCGCGCGGCTGATCCACGGTTCGCCGCGGAGGTGGTGCTGGCCGACGTCAAGAACGGCTACCTCGCCCGGCCGGCCGACGAAGTCGTCCGGCTGATGGCGGACGCCGTCCGCCTGGTCCGCGGCGCGGAGCCTGCCCTGGTCACGGAGAACTGGCTTGGCGACACGGCGAGTTTCGGCGGGAAGGTGCCCACGGTCATCTTCGGCCCGGGCGGCCCACCGGTCTACTGCCCGGACGAGCACCTGTCGGTCGCCGACATCCACGAGGCAACCAGGGCATATGCGGCCTTCGCGGCGCTCGCCCTGGTCGCCCCGGCCGCGCAGCCGGCCGGCCGACCACAGCAGATCCACCAGGTGAGCCAGTGACGGGTGACGGTTTCGACAGCCTGCTCGATCAGTGCCTCAGCGTCCGGGCCGGGGAGCAGGTCGTACTGCTCACCGACCAGGGCACCGACGCCGGGGTGATCAGCAGGCTGCTTGAGTCAGTGGCGGCCCGTGACGGCATCCCGCTGGTGGCCCGGATGCCAGCGCCGCATCTGCCCGGCGCCGAGCCGCCCGGTGCGGTGGCGGCAATGATGCTGGCGGCGGGCGCGGTGATCGAGCTGACCAGCCTGTTCATCGGCTCCAGCCTGGCCCGGCGCAAGGCGACCGAGCGTGGCGTACGGTACCTGGCCATGCCGGGCGTACGGACCGAGACGTTCCGGGCGGGCGGCCCGCTTGATGTCGACTTCGAGCAGCTGCGCGCCGACGCGGAGCGCGTCGGCGCGGCATGGAGCGCGGCCAGTGAGTTCCGGCTGACCACGCCAGCCGGGACCGACTTGCGCGGTTCGGTGGACGGCCGCCCCGGCCGCGTGCTGCATGGCATGGCCAGGGAGCCTGGCTCGTACATGGCCCCTCCCGACATTGAATCGGGAACCGCGCCGGTGGAGGGCAGCGCATCCGGCGTCGTGGTGATCGACGGCGACTTGCTGTTCATGGGCCGCGGTCCGCTGCGGGAGCCGGTGGTGCTGCATGTCGAACGCGGCCAGGTGGTCGGGATCGAGGGCCCAGAGCGCGGGCGGCTGACCGGGATGATCGAGCGGTGCGCTGATGACCAGATGGCGAACCTCGCCGAGGTCTCGGTGGCTTTCAATCCGAACGGCACAATCTGCTCGGTGCCGATGGAGACCGAGTCGGCCCGCGGGACCGCGCACATCGCGCTGGGGAATTCCATCGCCTACGGGGGCGTAGTCAACGCCGTGGCGCATCTGGACTGCGTGATGCGCGACGCTACCCTTGAGCTGGACGGGCGTACGGTGATGACTGAGGGATCGGTGCCGTGACGCCGGGCGTGCAGGCACCGGGCCAGCAGGCAACAGGCCAGCAGAAACGGTGCCGGATTTTGCTGGCGAAGCCGGGCCTGGACGGTCATGACCGCGGGATCAAGGTCGTGGCCCTGGCCCTGCGGGACGCCGGCGCAGAGGTGATCTATCTGGGGCTGCGGGTCAGCGCGGCGCAGATCGCGGCCGCGGCGGCGGCCGAGGACGCCGACGTCGTCGGGATCTCGGTGCTGTCCGGCGCGCACCTGCCGATCGCCGGGCAGGTGCTTGCGGCCCTGCACGCGGCGGCCCCGGACATCCCCCTCGTCATGGGCGGGACGGTCCCGCCAGCGGACATCGCCGCGCTCACCCAGCTCGGCGTGGCCGGAGTTTTCCCGGTCGGCACGCCGCTTCCCGAGGCGGTGCGCGGCATGCTCGCACTGGCGCGGTCGCGGGCGGTCACGCGATGACGGGACACCGCCCGCCCGGCGAAGCCGCCAGCCCGCAGCCGGTCACGACCGACTCGGGCATTCCGGTGGCCACGGTTTACACTGCCGGCGACGTAACAGGCGGTCCTGACGGGCTGGCGGAGCGGCTGGGTATGCCCGGCGAGCCGCCGTTCACCAGGGGACCGTACGCCACGATGTACCGGGGCCAGCTGTGGACCATGCGCCAGTTCGCCGGTTACGGCTCCGCGGCGGAGACCAACGCCCGCTTCCGCTTCCTGCTCGGGCGCGGTCAGACGGCACTGTCGGTTGCCTTCGACCTGCCCACCCAGCTCGGCTACGACTCCGGCCATGAGATGGCCCGCGCCGAGGTGGGGCGCACTGGCGTGGCCATCGACACCGCCGACGATATGGCTGACCTGTTCGCCGGGCTGCCGCTCGGCGAGGTCTCGGTGAACTTCACCATTAACGCCACCGCCCCGGTCATCCTGGCCTGCTACCTGGTGGCGGCCGAGCGCCAGGGCGTCCCGTTCAGCCAGCTGACCGGCACGCTGCAGAACGACATTCTCAAGGAGTTCCTCGCCCGCAAGGCTTACGTCTTCCCGCCCCGCCCGTCCATGCGGCTGGTTGCAGACGTCGTCGAATACGCCTCCGCGCAGCTGCCCCGCTTCAACCCCATCTCAATCACCGGCTACCACGCGCGCGAGGCAGGCTGCAGCGCGGTGCAGGAACTCGGCCTCACGATGGCCTCCGCGATCGCCTACTGCGACGAGCTGACCCGGCGGGGACTGCAGTTCGACCAGTTCGCGCCGCGGCTGTCCTTTCACTTCGCGACCACGCTTGACCTGTTCGAGGAGGTCGCCAAGCTCCGGGCGGCGCGGCGGATGTGGTACCGCATCGCCACCGGCCGGTTCGGCGCCCGCAGCCCCGACGCGGCGCGGCTGCGATTCTTCTCCGGTAATTCGGGGACCACGCTGACCGCTGCGCAGCCGCTGAACAACATCATCAGGTCCACCATCCAGTGCCTGGGCGCCGTGCTCGGGGGCGCTCAGTCCGTGCACGTGATGGGCTACGACGAGGCATTTGAAATACCGAGCGAAAAGGCCGTCACGCTTTCCCTGCGCACCCAGCAAATCATTGCGCTGGAGACGGGGGTCACCCGCACCGCGGACCCCCTGGCCGGCTCCTATTTCGTCGAGCAGCTGACCGACGAGATCGAGGCCAGGGCCGACGGCGTCCTGCAGGAGATCGAGCAGGCCGGCGGCGCTGTGACGGCTATCGAGCTCGGCCTGCCGCAGCGCTGGATCACCGAGGGCGCTTACCAGGCCGAGCAGGACATCGCCAGCGGGCGCAGGCCCAAAGTCGGGGTGAACGTGCACGTCAGCGAGGACGAGGATCAGCCGCAGCAGCTGCATCTGTTCCAGCCGGACCCGCAGGCGGCGGAGCGCCAGATCGCCAGGACCGCCCAGCGGATGGCGGCACGTGACCGCCGGTCCGCAGCCGCGGCGCTGCGCCGCCTGGAGCGCGACACTGCCGCGGAACGCAACGTCATGCCCACCCTGCTCCAGGCGGCGCGGGCGGGCGCAAGCGTGGGGGAGATGAGCGATGTCTTCCGCCGCGCGTTCGGCGAGTTCACCGAGCCACCACCATGGTGACCGGCGTGCTGTCCGGCCTGCGTGTCCTCGACCTCACCCGGTTCGTCGCCGGATCGCAGGCGACGATGCTGCTGGCGGCCATGGGCGCGGACGTGGTCAAGGTGGAGGTGCCCCCTGGCGACCCCTACCGCTGGCAGGGCACCGAGGTCGTGAACGGGGAATCGGCGCTGTTCCTTGCACTTAACTCGGGCAAGCGCAGCGTCGCCGTTGATTTCCGTCGGCCGGCCGGGCGGGCTGCTCTCGAGCCGGTGCTCGCGGGCGCGGACATTTTGGTGGAGAACTCCCGGCCCGGCAGCCTGGCCCGGTACAAACTGGACTGGGAATCGGTGCACGCCCGGCACCCCGCGCTCGTCTACGGATCCATCTCCGGCTACGGCGACGTCGGTCCCGACGCGGGAAAAGGCGGCTTCGACCTGGTCTTGCAAGCCGAGAGCGGCATTATGAGCGTTACCGGGACCCCGGAGTCGGGACCGGTCAAGGCCGGGATCCCGGTGCTCGATGTCGGGGCCGGCCTCAGCTGCGCGCTGGGCCTGCTCGGCGCCCTGATCGAGCGGCAGCGGACCGGCACCGGCCGCCTGGTCTCCGCGTCGCTGCTGGAGTTCGCGCTGACCAGCCTCAGCACCCTCGCCGCGGCCACCATGGTGTCCGGCGCGGTACCGGGCCCGCTGGGCACCCACTCGCCCACCTTCGCGCCATACGGCGGGTTCCGCACCGCGGACGGCTGGCTGGTGCTGGCCGGCGCAGGCTCCGAAGATCTGTGGGCGCGGGCCTGCCGTGCGCTCGACCTGGAGCAGCTGCTGGCCGACGAGCGCTTCGCCGACAATGCCCGGCGGGTGGAGCACCGGGAAGTGCTAACGGGCGAGATCGAGAAGGGCCTCGCCGTGCGCACGACCAAGCACTGGCTGGCCAGCCTTGCGGCGGCCGGCGTGCCGGCCGCCGAGGTGCAGGACCTGGGCCAGGTGCTGGCGCGCCCGCAGCTCGCAGCCCTCGGGTCGGTGCAGGAGCTGACGCACCCGGCGGCCGGCCGCTATCAGCTGATCAGCCCGCCGCTGCGGATCGACCACCAGACGCTGCGCTATCCGGCGCCGGCCCCGGTACTCGGCGCGGACACCCGCAGCATCCTGGCCGGCGCCGGACTTGGCCAGGAGGTCATCGACAGCCTGGTGAGCGAGGGCACCGCGGTGGCGCCATGACCGCCGTCGCGCCCGGACGGGCCGGCCGGGCGCGCGGGCACCGTCGAGCTGACAACGGAGGAACGGCCATAACGGCAGCCAGGTCGGGCGTAGTGCTGCAGGGCGTGGACGCGCCGGGCGCCTTCGGCGGCATGGTCGGGGAGATCGAGGGCCTCGGTTTCGATTATCTGTGGCTCACCGATTCCTCGCTGCACGCCCGCAACTGCTACTCCTATCTCACGCTGGCCGCCGCAAGCAGCTCCCGGCTGCTGCTGGGCACCGCGGTGACCAACCCGGCCACCCGCCATCCGGCGATCACCGCGGCGGCCGCGGCGACCGTCGACGAGATCTCCGGCGGCCGGATGATCCTCGGCATCGGGGCCGGGGACCGGCCGCTGCTGGCGCTCGGCCTGAAGCCGAGCCCGCTGGCCACCATCGAGGCGGCGGTGACCGGCATCAGGAGCCTGTGGCGCGGCGAGGAGGTGGACCTGGCGGCAGGTGACTTCGCGCTTAACGGCGCGCACCTGCGCTTCCCCGCCCGGCCGGACATTCCGGTGTTCATCTCAGCCAGCGGTCCGAAGACCCTCGAACTCGCCGGGCGGATCGCCGACGGCGTGATCCTTCTGGTCGGGCTGTTCCCCGAAGCGCTGGACTGGGCCATTTCCCGCGTTGCCCGCGGCGCCGAGGCGGCCGGGCGGCCGCGTCCGGAGGTAGCCGTCTTCGCCTACGGCGCCGTGGACGAGGACGAGGACACGGCGCTGGAGCAGGCCCGGTCGATTGCCGCCTGGTTCCCGCAGACCGCCCCGCACATCTGTGACCTGGCCGGCCTGCCGCCCGGCCTGGCGGACCGGGTGCGATCCGCCTACCAGGGCGGTGAGTTCCAGGAGGCGGCCACCGCGGCGCGCCAGCTGCCGGACGAGTTCGTGCGGAAAGTTGCCCTGGCCGGCAACCGCCGCCGGGCCGCCGCGCAGATCCGGGCGGCACTCGACGCCGGGGCTGATTCGGTGCACGTGTTCCCGCTCGGGGACCGCCGGATGGACACGATCCGGGCTTTCGCCGCAGCCTGGACGCTGGCCGCCGACGACCCGCAGCGGGACAGCGGCGCGCTGAAGAGGCCGGGAATTACCGGCGGTGGTCCCGGCCGCTGATTTTCCGGTACCGGGCGGTGTATTTCTAGACTGACCCCAGGGCGCGAAGACGCGCGAGGAAGAGAAGTGAGGTGGCAACGTGGCCGCGCGTGCAGCTGATACAGGCCGGACCGGGCCCGGCACCGTGTTCAGCACCAGGCACGACCGCCGGAAGGTGACTGACTGGGTGTACGAGGAACTCAAGGACGCCATCGTCGGCCTCCGGCTGCCGCCGGGAGATCCGCTGCGCGAGGCGGCGCTAGCCGAGCAGCTGGGCGTGAGCAAGACGCCGATCCGCGAGGCCATGGCCAGGCTGGAACAAGACGGCCTGGTTGAGACGGCATCGTTCAAGGGTGCCGTGGTGTCGAGTTACTCGCGGCAGGATCTGGTGGAGATCTACGAACTGCGCGAGCTGCTGGAGAACGCGGCCGCGCGTTCGGCGGCGGAATCGATGAGCGAGGATGACCTGGCCCGGCTGGAACGCATCTCCGCGCAGTGCCGCAACATGCTGGGCGGCCCTGACTCAGCCGCGCTGGCCGGGCTGATCTCGGAGTTCGACACTGTCCTGTTCGATCACGTGCAGAACACCCGGATCCGCGCGCTGATCGAGAACCTGCGCGCCCACCTGACCCGCATCGGGCAGCTCACCGCGGAGATCCCGGGCAGAATCGAAACGTCGGTCGAAGAACACGACAAGATCGTCGCGGCGATCTCCGCCCGCGATGCCGATCGCGCCGAGCAGCACATGCGCGACCACATCCGCAGTGTCCGCGACGACCAGCTGCGCGCGCTCGGCAGCCCGGCCGGTCATGCTTGACGCGGCAAAATGGTATCTGATGTACTCGACATTATGTCGGTAATATCGGGCCCGGGAATGTCGCTTCGCCTGCGTGAGCAGGGAAAGCCGGCCTGGGCGGCGGCCACCCGCCATCCGATGGTCATCCAGATCGGCGCGGGAACTCTGCCGCATGAGTCCTTCCGCCGGTATTTCGAGCAGAACATCCTCTATCTCGGGGACTACGCCAGGGCCATCGGGCTGATCGTCGCGAAGGCGCCGGACCTGGCCGCGATTGACGTGCTGGCCCGTTTCCTGTGCCAGATCGCCGGCACCGAGATCCCGGCGAACATCGAGTTCCTGCGCCGGCTGGGCGGATCCGCCGGGGATCTGGACGCCGCCGCCATGCATCCGGCGACCTACGCGTACACCCGGCACCTGCTGGCCACCTGCGCCCAGGGCAGCTGCGCCGAGGGACTGACTGCAGTGCTGCCGTGCCAGTGGAGCTACGGCGAGCTCGCCCGGCCGCTGATGGCAGCACTGCCGGCCGACCCGGTCTATGCCGACTGGATCGCCTTGTTCGGCGACAGCGACTACGCGGCGCTGGTCGCGGAGACGACCGGCCTGCTCGACCGGGTCGCGCAGGAGTGCGATGACAGATCCGCGGCGCACCTGTCGCGGATCTTCGGCACCTCCGCCCGCTACGAAGTGCAGTTCTGGGATATGGCTCACGGCGCGGCCCGCCGTTAACGGCAGGCCGCCGGGAAAGGAGCAATCACGACTATGCGCGCTGCCCGGGTCTTCGCGGACCTCACCCTGCGCCTGGACGAGCTGGCGTCCCCCGTCCCCCGTCCCGGCGAGGTACTGGTACGGATCCATGCCGCCGGGGTGTGCGGTACCGACCTGCACATTCTCGACGGCATGATCAAACCTGAGCCGTACCCGATGACGATCGGCCACGAGTCGGCTGGCGTGGTGGAGGTGACCGGCGGCGGAACGGCCCTGGCCGCCGGTGACCGGGTGGCCATCTACAACAAGCTCTTCTGCGGCTGGTGCGAGCAATGCCTGGCCGGACGGCACAACATCTGCGACAACGAACGGGGGCAGCTGGGCTTCAACATGGACGGCGGGGACGCTGAGTACGCAGTCGTACCTGAGCGCAACCTGGTCCCGGTGCCCGGTTCCGTGGACCTGGCCACTGCCGCCGTCCTCAGCTGCGCGGGGATGACAGCGGTCCATGCCGCCAGGCTGTCCGGGCTGCGGCTGGGCCAGACGGCGATCGTCGACGGCATCGGCGGCGTCGGCATCCTGACCGTGCAGGCGGCACGGCAGGCCGGCGGCAGGGTGATCGCCGTCGCCGACTCCCAGGCAAAGCTGGACCTGGCTATGGCGCACGGCGCTGCGGACGGGGTGCTGATAGGCCGGCCGGAGGAGTACGCGAACTTGCCGGCCGGGATCCGGGATCTCACCGGCGGCCGCGGGGCGGACGTCTTCTTCGAGCTAGTGGGCACCACCGATTCGATGACGGCTGGCATCCGGTCGCTCGCCAAGGGCGGCACGTTCGTATCCACCGGATACACCGACCAGCCGATGAACGTGCACCCGATCGAGTTCATCCTGTCGGAGACAACGCTGGTGTCCACGGTGGCGGCCACCCGGCAGGACCTGCAGGACGCCATTGCCCTGGCGGCCGCGGGCGTGATGACCGTGCCCATCGCCGCGCGCTACCCGCTGGACGGCGTGCACGACGCGCTGGCTGCACTTCGCGGCCGTGCGGTTCTCGGCCGGCAGATCCTCGACCTCGCCTAGCAGGGGAGCGACATGACCACTACCGTGACCGAGCCAGACCTGGAATTCCTGCGGCGGCCGCTGCGCCTGTACATCGACGGCGAGTTCGCCGCGACGGACGGGCGGCTGACGGTGCTCAACCCGGCCACCGGGCTGCCGCTCGCCGAGGCTCCGCTGGCCAGCGAGGCAGACGTGGACCGCGCCGTCCAGGCCGCCCGCGCCGCGTTCGGCGGCTGGCGGTTCACGGCAGCCACCGAGCGGGCCCGGCTGATCTGGGGGCTGGCGGACCTGCTTGAGCGCCATAAAGAGGAACTCGCCACCATCGAGGTACTCGACAACGGCAAGCCGCTCGCCGAGGCGACGGGGGTGGACCTCGCCCTGACCATCGAGCTGCTCCGGTACTACGCGGGCTGGGCCACCAAGATTACCGGCTCGGTGCAGCCCAACTCGATCCCCGGCATGCTGAGCATGGTCCGGCGCGAGCCGGTCGGGGTGGTGGCCGCGATCACGCCGTGGAATTTCCCGCTGCTGGAGGTGGCCTACAAGCTGGGGCCGGCGCTTGCGGCAGGCTGCACGATCGTCGTCAAGCCGTCCGAGCTGGCGCCGCTGTCCACGCTGCGCCTGATGGAGCTGGTGCACGAGGCCGGGTTCCCGCGCGGCGTGCTGAACGTGGTGATCGGCGGTCCCGACGTGGGCGCCGCGCTGGCGCAGCACCCGCTGGTGGACAAGATCGCGTTCACCGGCCAGACCGAGACCGGCAAGGCGATCCTGCGCGCCTCGGCGGACGATCTCAAGCGGGTCAACCTGGAGCTGGGCGGGAAAAGCCCGAACATCGTCTTCGCCGACGCCGACCTGGACGCCGCGGCCGGGGGCGCGTTCGGCGGGATCTTCTTCAACCAGGGGCAGGCCTGCGTGGCCGGGTCGCGGCTGTTCGCGCAGGAGCCCATTGCCGAGGCGCTGATCGACCGGGTCGCCGCGAAGGCGAAGGCGACCCGGCTGGGGCACGGCTTGGACCCGCAGACCGACATGGGACCGCTGATCTCCGCGCCGCACCGGGACCGGGTGCTCGGCTACGTCGGGGAGGCCGCCCGCGCCGGCGCGGAGGTGGTCACCGGCGGGCGTGCGGCGCAGGTGGCCGGCCTGGGCGGCTTCTTCGTCGAGCCGACCGTGATCCGCGCCGTGCGCAACGACATGCGCGTCGCGCAGGACGAGATCTTCGGCCCGGTGCTGTCCGTCATCACCTGGACTGACACCGACGAGCTGACGGCGCTGGTCAACGACGTCCGCTACGGCCTGGCGGCCGGGATCTGGAGCCGGGATACCAGCAAGGCGCTCCGCCTGGCCGATCGCATCGAGGCGGGCACCGTCTGGATCAATACCTACGGGATGTTCGACGTCGCGGTCCCGTTCGGCGGCCGCAAGCAGTCCGGCTTCGGCCGGGAGCTCGGCGAGGAAGCGCTCGAGCCCTACCTGCAGTCCAAGTCCGTCTGGCTTGACCTGGACGCGGCGGTGCCGCAGTCCGGGCAGGGCATCAGCCGGTGACCACCGGGAGCATCAATGGGTGAGCGGATCATCATCAAGAACGGCAGCGTCGTGACGATGAACGACGCCGGCGACGTCCTATTCGGCGGGGCCGTGGTGCTGGAGGACGACCGCATCGCGGACGTCGGCCCCGCCGCTGAGGTGTTGGCGCGCCATTCCGCGGATGGCGCCCGACTGATCGACGCGACGGGCATGGCGGTGCTGCCCGGCCTGGTCGACCTGCACTACCACACGGCGCTGGGCAAAGGCTGGAGCGATCACCTGCCGCTGTGGGAGTACCTGGAGACGTGCTGGTACCCGCTCATCCGGGCGCTGGACTACGACGCGGCCTACTGGGCCGCCCTGGCCAGCTACAGCGAGTCCATCAGGTGCGGCGTCACCACCGTCAACGACATGTACCGGCAGCTGACTGCGCTGGCCGACGCCGCAGAGGAGATCGGTATCCGGGCCGTACTGTCCAATGACGTTGCCGACGCCGAGCACAACCTGGACACCCTGGAGGACAGCAAGGAGGCTTTCCAGGCCAAGCACGGCGCGGCCAATGGCCGGATCGAGGTATATGTCGGGATCGAGTGGCTGCCGCTGGCGTCGCCGGAGCTGCTACGGGACGCGCGGCTGCTCGCCGACGACCTCGGCACCGGCATCCACATCCACCTGAACGAGTCGCTGACCGAGGTGGAGAACAGCAAGCAGCGATTCGGCCGGCGGCCCACCGAGGTCGCCTACGACGCCGGCATCCTGGGCCGCAACTGCATCGCGGCGCACTGCGTGTGGCTGTCGGACACCGAGATCGCGCTGATGCGGGAGACCGGTACCCAGATCTCGCACAACCCGTCGTCGAACGCGAAGCTGGGCAACGGGATCGCCCGGCTGCCGGAGATGCTGCGGGCCGGGATCAATGTCGGGCTCGGCCATGACGCGGCGGAGTGCAACAACAGCAGGGACCTTTTCGAAGTGATGAAATTTGCCTCGCTGATCCACCGGGCCAGCCGGGTCGACGCCAGCCTGCAGCAGGCCCCTGACGTCCTGCGGATGGCCACCCGCAACGGCGCGGACGCGCTCGGGCACCAGACCGGGCAGCTGGTCCGGGGCCGGAAGGCCGACGTGATCCTGGTCAACCTGAACAGCGCGATGTTCACACCGCTGATGCCCGAGAATGCTGACCACCTGTTCTCGCACCTGGTCTTCGCCGCCAACGGCAGCTGCGTGGACACCACCATCATCGACGGGAAGATCGTGATGGCGGGCCGGCGGCTGACCACCGTGGACGAGCCGCAGGTGCTGCGCGAGGCGAACGAGGCGTTCCGCCGGATCGCCGGCCGGATGGCGGTACCGCCCGCTTGACCGCGGCGCACGGGCACGACTACGAAGGGAGCCTCCCGCTGTGACCCGCTACCTGGTGCTTGGCGACCCGGTCGTCTCTCTCGGCGCGCGAACCCTGATCCCGGACGGCGCCCTCGTCGTGCAGGACGCGACGATCGTCGCGGCGGGCTCACGCGCCGAGATGGAGGCCATGGGCCCCTTCGACCGGGTGCTGGGCTCGCCGGGGCACTTTGTGCTGCCGGGTTTCGTGAACTGTCATTACCATTCCGAGCTGGCCATCGGGCCAGGCCTGTACCAGTACATCTTCGAGAAGGCCAACGTCCACATCCACGCGGCGACCGGGGACATTGCCGAGGAGGACTTGTACTACGGGATCCTGTGGGGGCTGATCACGGCGATCAAGGGCGGCCAGACCGGCACCGTTGACATGTACTACGGCCGGCCGGGCCTGCCCGACTTCGGCTGCGAGCCGGCCCTGCGCGCCTACCAGGACGCCGGCCTGCGCACCGCCTTCGGGCTGGTGAGCCGAGACCAGAACATCTACGCGCACGAGCCAGACGAGCAGTTCCTGGCCCGGCTGCCCGCAGATCTCGCGGCGGAGGTGCGGCGCTCGCCGATGGGCTACGCCTGGCCGGTGGACGAGGTGATGGCGAGCTTCGAGCGGCTGTCGGCGCGCTGGCACGGGCGCGGCGACCGGATCGCCATCGTCACCGCGCCGGACTGGACGCCGGCCTGCTCCGACGAGCTGTATACGCGCTGCCGCCGGGCCGCTGACGAGCACGGCACCGGGCTGATCACGCATGTGCTGGAGACCCGCTCGGAGATGCTCTTCAACCTGGAGACTTACGGCAAGACCGCGGTCCGCCGCCTGGCCGACCTCGGCGTGCTCAGCCCGGCCACCGTGCTGGAGCACTTCGTCTGGGTGACCGACGAGGAGATCGGCATCTTCGCCGACTCGGGGGCGGTGGCGTCGAACAACCCTGGCTCCAATCTCCGGCTGTCCACTGGCATCTGCCGGGTTCGTGATCTGATGGCGGCCGGCGGGCGGGTCGCGTTCGGCACCGATGGCATCTCGTTCTCCGACCGGGAGGACTTCTTCACCGAGCTCAGGCTGGCGGCCTACCTGCAGCGGCTGCCGCGCGATTTCGGGCAGGACCGGCTGGACAGCACTGAAGTGCTGCGGGCCGCTGCGCGCAATGGCGCGCAAGCGCTCGGGCTGCCCGGCAAGCTGGGCAGCCTGGAACCGGGTCGGTACGCGGACCTGCTCGTCGTAGCGAAGGAGCGGATCCTCTTCCCGCCGGGCCGCTTTGACGGCGAGCCGTTCCTCAATGTGGTGCTCGACCGGGCCGAATCGCGCGACATTGACACGGTCATGGCCCACGGGCGGATCCTGATGGAAGCCGGCGTGGTCACCGTGGTGGACGAGGCGCAGGTGCGCGCCCGGTTCGCCGAGGCCGTCACCGAGCGCGTGTACCAGCCATCCGCGGAGGTCCGCCGCTGGGCGGAACTCGGCAACCTGGTCGCGCCCTACCTGCCGGAGTTCTACCGGCCGTGGTACGAGACGCCCGTGGAGCCGGCTTACGTCTACAACCCGCGGCGGCCGCCCGCCTAGGCTGCGGGGCCGCCTGTCCCGGCCGGCGCCCGGCTGCCGGGCCTGGCTCCGCGGCCGGCTGGCCGGTGCTGGCTGATCAGTCCGTAAGGCCGAGCACGGCGGCGAAGTGGTCGCCCATGATGCCGCGCAGCTTGTGTTCCGGCACCGGCGGCAGGCTCATCGCTGCCGCCTCCTCGTTCACCGTCATGAGCTTGTCGGCCAGCTTGACCGGGTCATAGAGGAACCCCGGGTAGTCGGTGCCGAAAAAGATCTTCTCCAGCGGCACGAACGCGGGCTCGCACCGGTGCAGCAGCAGGAACAGATCGCGCCGGGTCAGCGTGGCGATCAGGTAGGACAGCTCGGCATAGAAATGCGGATGCTTGGTGAGCAGGAACAGGGCCTCATCCACCCAGGGCAAGCCGCAGTGCGCGATGATCACTTTCAGAGCACGGAACTCGCGGCCGATGTCGTCGAGCATGGCCGGCCTGCCGAGTTCCAGCCGGGCATCGATGCGGGTAGACCCGGCCTGATGGATCATCACCGGGATGCCGAGGTCGGCGGCCGCGGCGTAAACTGGAAAGGCCAACTCGCGGTCGCTGGCAGCCCAGTGCTGGTACATAGGGTACAGCTTCAGGCCGCTCAGGCCCAGGTCGGTGACGGCGCGCCGGAGCTCTATCACCGCAGCCGCCGGCCCCTTGAAGGCCGGGTTAACCGACGCGAAGCCAATGAAGTGCTCGGGGTCGGCCCTGACCACCGCGGCGATGTAGTCATTGCATTTCTCCGGATCCGGCGGGCCGCCGACCCCGAGCAGGCCGCCGGTATCGACTGTGCCGATCAGCTGGCCGTCTAGATACTGCGGCGAGACCGCCAGCACCACGATCTTGTCGAAGCCGGGGTGATCGCGGCGCGACTCGGCGGCCCCGATTAGCGGCCATCCCGTCCTGGCCAGCCCGCTGGCTTCCCACTCCGGCTCGGTGGGCAGCCGGTGCGTGGGCAGCTTGCCCATGCTGCGGTAGATGCACAGCGATCCCTCCCGGCCGTATTCCACGGTAAACTTAGGATCAGCGGCGAGGCTGAGAATGTGGCTGTGCGCGTCAATGATCAAGTATGGCCCTTCTTGAGCTGCTCATGCTTTCCTGCACCGATACCACTTCGGCCGCCAAAGTGATCCTCCTCCTCCACCGCGCCGCGCTATCAGGTGATATCACAAGGGGACGCAATGACCGATGAGCTGATCCGCGAAGTCCCTGATGACGTTATCGCCGCGCTGGACGCGCATGCCCGGCGGCTGGGCCTGTCGCGCAGCGAGTACGTGCTCCGCCGCCTTGCACAAGACGCTGCCGCGCCCGGGGCTGAGGTGCGGGCTGAGCACCTGGCCCGGTTCGCCGACATGTTCGGCGATCTGGCCGATCCGGACATCATGCCGTGGGTTTGGCAGTGACTACCTGGCTGATCGACAAGTCCGCACGGCTGTCGAAAATCGGGCGCTAGAAGTTCACCGTGCTGGCGGACCGCGGTCAGGCCATGTCGGCAGGCCCCAGATCAGTTCGCTCTCGCTGTCCTCGAGCGCCCGGCGCAGGGGCCGCTCGTCAACCTCAGGCATGGCCTCGGAGTGCCGGTACCCGACAACCCCCGGCTGCTCATTCGGGCTGACCGCTGGCTCGCTGAACGGGCCTGCTCCCTGGTGCACCGCACGTGCAGCATCGATGATCTGGTCAGCGGCCGCGCGGCGGCGGCCCGCGTCCGTGATGCCCAGGACTGCCGCGCGCCTGGCCTGGCGGCCCAGCGCCGCGATCAGCGGGCCGTAAACCGCGGCGCATTCCGCCTGGCGGTGCGCGAGTGCGAAGGACCGGTGCACAGCGGCGCCCAGGGCCTGCGCCTGGTCGACCTGCTGCGAGCCGTCCAGCGCGTGCACCAGCATGACGAGGCAGTTGGCCAGGATGCTGACCGCGGCGAGCGCGACGCCTATCACGATCGCGGTGGCGGCGGCGTGCGGTCCGAGCGCGTCCAGTAACTCGGCGCGCATCCGGGTGAACATCAGCCCGGCCAGCACGACGATGGCAGCCGCCGAGGTATACGCCGTGGCTTTCGTCAGGCCATCGAGCTCGCGCACCGCCACGGCGCCGGAGCCATCCTTGTAATTCCGCATCCGGTTGCCCGCCAGCGCGAGAAAGCTATACGCCACCCCGGTCACCAGCGCGGCAATGACCAGCGCGAATCCCGTGCTGGCCGAGGCCAGCTGGCTCCAGTTAACATTGGTCACGCCAGCAAAGAAATAAAACAGAATGCAAAAATCCCCCAGCGCCACTGCCGCGGGGACGCGCCTGAGCCAGGCCGGCAGCCGAAGATGCCGGCCCGAGCCGCGCTCGGCGTCGGCGGCAATTCCCGCGCGCAGCGCATCCTCATCCTTGCGCGCTTCCAGTGCCGTCCGGTAACCACCGAGCGGGTGGCGCACCCGGTCGCCGGGACGGTGCCCGGCCCGGATGAGCAGCGCGGCCTGCCGGACTTTCAGCCGCTCGGATCTGCGCACGATTCTGTTTACCTTGCGCTGGGTCTGGCTGAGCTGCGCGTCGCCGATGGCCTTGCCCAGGCCGTGCACGACAGTCTCGCCGTAAGTCGCCTGCGACGGGTCCCGCTGCTCGCCGAGCATCTCCTGCTCGGTCACCAGGGCGGCTATGGCGTCGCCGCGGGCGATACGGCCGCCGCGCCTGGTGCGGCCCAGGCGGCGCTGCTGGCTGCGCCGGGACCGGGAGTCCCGGCGGCGCTGGCGGGATGCCTCGGCCAGGTCGGCCGGCCCGGCTGACGCCGGTCCGGGCGATGCCAGTGCCGCCGGCTCCGGCACGGCTGATGCCGGTCCGGCCGGCTCCGGCATCCAGGCCGCCCCGTTCGGCGGGGTGACCGCCAGGTTCGCGACGCGGTGAGCGTCGGGTCGATGGTGACTGGAGTTGATGGTCATGGCTTCTCCCGGTGGTAGGAACGGCTAGGCATGAACTGCGGGGGGCGGGATGAGAGCAACGACCACGCGACGCAGGGTCGCGCAGAATGCCTCGTCAAGCCGGCCGCCGGGGTAGCAGGCGCCCGGCGCCTCTGCCGCGGTGCCGGACCCGGTGACCCGGCTAATCTGGCCGGCCGGGACACCGAGGCTGATGAGCCGGGAGCGAACGGCGCGGGCTCTGGCCGCGGACAGGGCCCGGTTGTAAGGCGCGGAGCCGCCGTCCGGGGATGCGTAGCCCGTGATCGTGACGTCCAGCCGCCAGGTGCGCGCCCGCGCCGCCAGCGGCGCGAGGATGCGATTGGCATCAGGCCCGAGCGCCGGGCTGCCGAGGGCGAAGAGCTCGGCTGCGGGCACCGTGGTCGTGCTGGCATGCCGGGGCCCGCGGACGCTCAGCACCTGCGGCACTGCCACGACGGGAACGGGAATTACGCTGCGGCTGGGCCGGTCCGGCCGGGGCGTATCGTCCGCGATGCACCGGGCAGCGCCCGTAGCCTGGCAGATGGCCATCTAGTACGCGGCCAGCGCGCTGCGCTGAGGGAGCGGCAGGCCTGGCTGGCGGCCCGCCGTGCTGCCGAGGCCGGCGAAGACAATCGTCCAGCCGCGCAGTACCGGGAGTTGGCCGCGGCCTTTCAGCTCCGCCGCCACCACCTCGGCCCTGGCCTCCCACCCGACCTGGCGCAGATCAAACGCGCCGGCGGTGCTGAGGCCGGAGGACACCAGGATGAGGGTCGCCGGGCGGGAGGTAATGCGGGTCGCGGCGGCCATCGGAGCCAGCAGGTCGGGCGGGGTGTCGGCGGCTCCGCCGGCCACCAGCGCCTGCAGCCGGGAAATGTTCGCGTCGAGTAGCTGGCCAGCCCGTCCTGCTCGAGGCGCCGCAGCTCCGGATGGATCTGGCTGTGGCTGGCATACCAGAAGCAGCCCATCGCCTCGCCGAACTCCCTGGCCAGCTGGTAGGCGGAGGTCGGCTCGGTGGTCAGCGAGCCGAGCAGGGCGAAGCGCAGCGACATCAGACCGGGGCGTGCTGGCGCAGGCCGAGCATCTCGCGGGCCTCCGCCGGGGTGGCCGGCTCCAGGTTGAGCTCGTGCAGGATCCGGACCATCCGCTCGACCAGCTCCACGTTGGCGGCCAGGCGGCCGCGGGCGTAGTAGATGTTGTCCTCCAGGCCGACCCGTTCCCATTTCCAGGGCAAGGGAACCGCTGGCATATGCCAGAGCTGATACGTCACCCCTGCTCGACGTAGTACTCGCTCATCCCGGCCATGTGCGGGGTGATGAAGACATTCGGCATCGTCCACAGCGGGCTGCTGTCCGGCAGCGGCTCCACCGGGAAGACATCGAGCCCGGCGCCGGCGATGCTGCCGGTCTGCAGTGCGTGCACCAGGGCGTCCTGGTCCACGATCCCGCCGCGGGCAATGTTGACCAGGAACGCTGTCGGCTTCATCGCCGCCAGCACGGCGGCGTCGATCAGGCCAGCGGTCTGCGGGTGATACGCAACGGTCAGGATGAGGAAATCCGCCCGCGCCGCGACGCGGCTGATCGCCTCGTCGCCGTGCACCTCATCGAAGGAAGAGCGGCCGCCGGCGGTGCGCGAGACGCCGATCACGTGCATGCCGAGGCTCTTGCACAGCCGCCCTATCTCCGTGCCCGATGTGCCCAGGCCGACGATGGCGACGGTCTTCTTGTACAGCAGCAGCGAATTCCACCGCTCCCACGCGCGCCGCTGCTTGTTCAAGACCAGCCGCTCGACATTCCTGGCCAGCACCAGCAGGTGCGTCAGCGCCATCTCGGCCATCTGCGGCGCGTGCATCCCGGTGGTCGAGGTCAGCAGGATCCCCCTGTCCGGGGGAAGGGTCGCAACGAACCGGTCGACCCCGGCGATCAGCGACTGCACCCACCTCAGCCCGGTGAGCTCCGCAAGTATCCCGGCCTGCATCGACCGGCCCTTGGTGATCAGCACCTGGCAGCCGCGCAGTTCATCCAGCCGGGACGTCATCTCCTCGACGCTGCGGATCGCGATGAACCGGACCGCCGGGAACCGTGCCGCCAGCGCCTCGGTGTACTGCTCGGCGTCCGCGTCCTCCACCACGACGCGCACCGACGCGGCAGCCTGCGTGACCGGCACGCTAGAGCTCGAAGATCCGCTGAGCGGTGCTGTGCAGGCGCTCGGTGCCGCCGGCCGTCATGATGAAGCCGTCGGTCAGCGAGCAGAAAGCCGGTTTCCCGAGGAAGCTGGGGTGGCAGGCGATGTTCAGGCTGGCGGCCAGGGTGAAGGATTCGTCGAACCGGATCAGCGGGCGCTCCACCAGGTCATAGCCCTGACCGTGACAGTGAATCCGCTTTTCCTCCGGCCGCCCGTGCTCGCGCATGAACGTGTTGTAAGCCTCCCAGATATCTTTCGCCGCGGCCCCCGGCCGCATCAGCGACATCGTGAATGTCTGCGCCTCGAGCGCGAAGGCGCAGTCCTCGATCATCTCCTGCGGCGCCGGGCCTACGACGATGGAGCGCCCGACCTCACTCCACATGCCGCCGGGGCCCGCGTTCTCCACCAGCAGCGAGATGACGTCGCCCGGCTGGATGACGCGTCCCTGCAGGTGCGAGTGCACGAAGACTGCGGGCTGGCCGGGCGGGGCGGACGCGCAGAGCGCGAAGCCCTGGTCGCTGCCGAGTTCGCGGCTCACGTTCTGAGCCACCACGGCGATGTCGCGGTCGGTCTTGCCCGGTTCCACAGCCTTGATCGCCGCCTCGATAGCGGTGTCCTGGTTCGCCGCCGCGACCCGGATCATCGCGATTTCCTCCGCCGATTTGACGATCTTGATCGAGTCGACCAGGTCGGAGGCGTCGATGAAGGTGGCGCCGTGCAGCGCCGTTCGCAGCTGATCGACCGTGGCCGACAGCATCTGATACGGGCCGACCAGCCCGATGCGCTCATGGCGGTAGGGCGCCAGTGCCTCGGCGAGCAGCGCGGCCTCGTACGGCTTGGTGTAGCCGACGGCGGGGAAGTAAGCGGTGGACAGTACCTGCCGGACGCCGCGGAAGATGCCGTCGCCGTCCGGGCCGAGCTCGCGCCTGGTGTCCAGCAGGCCGTGGCTGACCACGGTCATCTGGTCCTCGCGCGGGAAGACCGCCGCCAGCGGCATGCCGTCGGCCGCGGGAATCCCGGTGAACCACTGGATATAGCCGCCGACTGAGTTGTTGGTGTTCTCCACCACGAGCGCGGCGATGTTCTCCGCCGCCATCATCGCCCTGACCGCCGCCCATCGCCGGTCGAGTTCCTGGTCGGACACCGATGCTACGAGGCGCTCGCTGAGCCGGGACATGTTTCTTCCCTTCGTTTCGAGGTGGTCGGCCGCGCGGCCTGGCGCGGACCGCGGCTAGACGGCGCCGTCCCCGCTGCCGCTTAGCTGCGCGTCCTGGATATAACGCCAGAGCCGTTCCGGGCGGAATGGCACTGGATGTCGGTGATCCCGAGCTGGCGCAGCGCATCGGCCACCGCATTGGCCGTGGGCGGCGGCATCCCGGTCGCCCCCGTCTCGCCGATTCCCTTGGCGCCCACCGGCGTGCGCGCCACTGCCGTCTCGACGAACTCGCTCTGCACGACTGGCGCGTCGCTGGCCCCGAGAATGCCGTAGGACATGAAGCTGCCGCTCAGCAGCTGGCCGTCAGTATCGTAGGCCGCTTCCTCGGTGAGCGCCTCGCCGAGGCCCTGCAGCGCTCCGCCGGCTACCTGGCCCTCAGCGATCAGCGGATTGAGGATGCGGCCGCCGTCATGAACCGCGGCGATCCGGCGGATCAGGACCTTGCCGGTATCCGGCGCTATCTCCAGCTCGACGGCGAAGGCGCCGGAGGCGAACAGCGGCACGTCCAGCGTGAACCGGGAGGTGACCCGGAATTCCTCGCGCAGCCGGCCGGCGTCCAGTCCTGCGATGATCTGCGCGAGGCTGACTGTCCGGCCGTCGCCGGCCACCGCCGCGCCGGCCCGCAAGCTGACCGCTGACCGCGGCAGGCCCAGCAGGACGGCGCCCCGGTCGCACAAGCGCCCGGCGAGCTCGCGAGCCGCCAGCAGGAGCGCGGAACCGCCGAGCATGGCCGACCGGCTGGAGTAGGTGCCCATCCCGGCCGGCACCTCAGCCGAGTCGCCGTAGGTGATCGTGACGTCCGGGGGGTCGACTTGCAGCTCGTCGGCCAGCACCTGGGCGAAAGCCGTCTCGTGGCCCTGCCCGTGCGACGAGGAGCCCATCCGGGCTACCAGCGCGCCGCCGGCCTGCACCTCGACTGACGCGCTCTCCCACAGGCCCCGGCCGGTCGGCTCGAGGAAAACGGCGAGCCCGAGCCCGGGCAGGCGGCCGGCCGACCGCTCGTCATAGTGGCGCAGCCGGGTGCCGTCGTAGTCGATGCGCTTGCACAACCGGTCCAGCAGCAGCCCGTAGTCGGCAAAGTCGATCTCGTCACCGAGGGCTGACTTGTAGGGAAAGTCGGCGGGCCTGATGAAGTTCCGGCGGCGGACCGCCACCGGATCGAGGCCCAGCCGCCCGGCGGTGAGATCCGCCATCCGCTCGGCGATGTAGGCGCCCTCAGGCCGCCCGGCGCCGCGGTACGGGCCGGTCGGCACCTTGTTGGTGGCCACTCCGGTCAGCGTGACCTCGACCGTGCCGATGTCATAGACCCCCGCCACCAGCGAGGCCGCCAGTATCGGCGGGGTCATCGTGTTGTGATGCAGGTACGCGCCGAGGTCAGCGGTCAGCGCTACCCGCAGGCCGAGGAACCTGCCGTCGGCAGCTACCGCCATCGCTGCCCGCGCCGCCGCGCCGCGGCCCTGCGGGGCGGACAGGAAGTTCTCCGAGCGAGACTCGACCCACTGCACCGGCGCCTGCAGCGTGATGGCCGCGAACGCGGCGAGCGCCGCCTCGGGGGCAGCAGCCCCTTGCTGCCGAAGGACCCGCCGACGTCCGGCACGATGATGCGGACCGACTCCGGCGGCCGGCCAAGCGCTGCGGCCAGCTGGGCCCGCGGCCGGTGCGGATCCTGCGCGGACAGCCAGAGGGTGAGCAGGTCGGCGGCGCCGTCGTAGGCGGCGACCGCGCCGCGGGGCTCCATCGGCGTCGCGGCGACCCGCGGCAGAACCAGCTCGGCCTCGATGACGTGAGCCGCCTGGCGGAACGCCGCTTCGACGTCGCCGCCGCGGCGGACCGCGCGCAGCAGCACGTTGTCGGGAGCCTCCGCATGCAGCGGGAATGTCACCCCGGTCGCCGGGATTGACTATGGCTGTCAGCGGCTCGTAGTCCACGTCGACGTACTCGGCGGCGTCCACGGCCTGGGCGAGCGAATCCGCCACCACGGCCGCCACCGGCTCCCCGGCGTACCGCGCGCGGTCGGCGGCCAGCAGCGGGGTGCCGACGTCCAGGAAATCAGCGGCCGGCACGGCCATCACCGGCAGCGGGCCTACCCCGGCCAGGTCAGCCGCCGTGAAGATCGCCCGGACGCCCGGCATGGACAGCGCCGCGCTGGCGTCCACCGACCGGATCCGCGCGTGCGCGAGCGGACTGCGGATCACCACCAGCTGCAGCGGGCGCAGCTCGGTGTGGTCGGCGATGAACCGTCCCTGCCCGGTCACCAGCCGCTCGTCCTCGACCCGCGGCAGGGCCCGGCCTACCCAGGGACGACGCTGATCGTCGAGGTCCGCGGCCGCGGGGCGGCTCAGCTGCTCGGCCGGCGCGGTCACCGGCGGCGGCTTTGCTGCCGGCCAGGTAGCCCGGTGCCGGGCAGGCCAGCCGCCGAACGCCTAGTCCGAGCACTCAAATCCTGGCCCACCTCCCTCGGTAGTCAGCACGATATCAGACGGTAAGGGCACAGGTTGGCTAGATCGGGGCGGCGAGGGCAGCCCAGCTCTCGCTGAACAGCCGGGCATGCTCGGAGGGCGGCACGGCCGGATCCTGTTCCCACGCACCGAGCTGGGCAGAGTTGCGCACCACCAGCCGACAGCGCTCGTAGCCCCGGTCCATGAAGGCCTGCAGGGCCTGCTCGACCGAGGTGCCGCCAGCCAGCACGTCGGCCAGCACGATGCCGTCCTCGATGGCGATGCCCGCGCCCATGGCCAGATGCGGGGTGGTGGAGTGCGCTGCGTCCCCGATCACCACCACCCGGCCCCGGTACCACGGCGGCGCGAACATGTAGTGCGCTTCCAGCCCGATGCGCAGGGCATCCGGGGACGCGGTCTCGAACATCGGGACAGCAGCACCGGGGCGTTCCTGGACGCCGCGCCGGTCGCGGCCCGGTACTTTCCCGGTCGCCGGGCCGGGTTGGCTGCCCGCGGTCGCGGTGGACGGCAAGGCGGTCCGCGGCGCGGCCGACCCGGACGGTCTGATCCTGTACCTGCTGGCCGCAGCCCTGCACGCCCACCGGGTCGGTGATCGCCGAGACCCTGATCGGCCCGAAGACGAACGAGGTCCCGGAACTCGCGCCGCTGCTGCGGAGGCTGAACGCGACGCGACACGGCCGTCTGCGCCGATGGCAGCGCAACCCGAGACGAAAAGCATGTCCTTCCACCGGACCGCGTCGGTGTAATGGCTGATCGGCGCGGGCAGTTCGTCAAGCCGGACTCCTGGCGAATCTCTGAGCTCATGGGACGGGCCTCTCAGTTCAGTCAGCGGTCAGGAAGCGGCAGATGCCGGCGTCCTTCATCGTTTCGGCCCGCTGCCTGCCTCAAGGCGGCAACCACTGGGACAGCGAAGCCACAGTGGAAATCTGCAGGTAGTCGTGGACGTAGGGGAGTGCCAGCTGCAGTCACCGGACCTGCGGCCGGTATACCGACGCGGCGGCGTGCGGATCGCACCACACGACGCGCGCGACCTGGCCGTGCAGGCGGCGCATCCCGTCCTGGAGCAGCCGGGCATCACCCACGTCCCAGCCCCGGCCGCTCAGCGGTTCCAGCCGCTGTCGCAGGCGGGAACTAGGATCGCCACGTGGATACCCGACAGGCCGCGCAGCGGTGGGCAGACGTGTGGGACCGGGGCTGGCGTGACCACGATGCGGCTGCTATTGCGGCCCTTTACGCCGGCGACGCGTTCTGGCAGCAGCATCCGTTTCGTGAGCCTGAACTGGGTTACCTCGCCCGCGTTTTTGCGGCGGAAGCATCGGCCGAGTGCCAGTTTGACCAGCCGATCGTCGACGGTGATCGCGCGGCGGTCTCCTGGACCGCGCAGACCAGGCTGGTTGACGGCGGCACCGAAGATCTAGCCGGCGTCTCGCTACTGCGCTTCGATGCCCGCGGGCTCGTCATCGAGCACCGCGATTTCTCCGTTTTCGGTTAGCCGGCGGCCCTGGGCGCTGATAACCGACGCCGCCGGGGTATGCGGGGTGAGGATCTGCTGGTCGTCGCGTGCGTGGCAGCAGCATCGGGCGGCGGTCAGGCGCCCTCAGCGGTGAGGATGACGACCGCGCGTTCAGCCGCCGCTCGCACCCGCGCGATCCTGTCGGCGCGGAGCCCGGCGAACGCTGGGCCGACGCGGTGCCGGGCTATGACCTTTCCTGCCATCTCGCGCACCCGCCAGGCGTCGTCAGTGGTCGCGTGGACAATGGCGTCCGTCGCGGCGTCGTCCCAGGCGTGCAGCAGCCCCCGGGCGCCCCAGACGCGGGGCCAGTAGCCCTCTTTGCCGCCTTCGCCGCCGCTGAGCACGTACTCGGCCGACTGGCCGCCGAGCGTGAGCACGAGGTCATCGTCCACCTCGTGGTGACGGCCGTGCAGCAGGGCTACGCACCCGGCGACCAGCGCGGCCTTGCCGCGGCGGGCGCATTCGGCGGTGATCCGCTCCTGTGGTGTCAGGGCGGCCCCGTCTGACATGACGTCCAGTATGCGGGGCCGTCAGCGAAGGGCATAGACCTCGTAGGTGACGGCGTCTTCGGCCGGCGTGCCGATGCCCACGGCCTGAACGTCGTTAAGCCAGGAGTAACGCGGGTCGGAAGCGTGGAACAGCGGCGCTGACCGCGGTCCGCTCGCCCCGGCGCGGTTGTAGATGCCGCCGTATTCCATCAGTATCAGCGCGCCGTCATCGGCTTCCAGCAACAGCCGCACGTCGAGCCGTGACACGCCGCTTGCTCGCAGGGTGACCCAGTCCGCGCCGCCCGGCCGCACCGTCGCGTTCAGCCGGGACCCGACCGCGGTCCCGCCCAGGATCGCGCAGAACACCCGGCTGCCATGCGGGCCGTCGGGGATGACTGAGTAGGGGGACAGCTGGAGCCGCATCGTGAACAGATGGTCCACCGGCAGCTGCTGCGCTATCGCGGCCGCCGGGTTCTCGGCGCGGCGCTCACCGGGCCCCGGTAATGCCAGTGCGGCCACGCACAGGTACGAGCGCGGTGCGGCTACCGGGACGGCTGAAGTCGTTCATATATGTCCTTCGCGGGGCGGACGGGCGGGCCGGGCAGGACCGTCAGGGGGCACTGCAATGGACCCGCGGAAGCCGGCTAGCCAGACTAGTAAGATACCTGCGTGCTGACCATTGACGACGTGGCTCGGATGGCTTTAGCCCTCCCCGGGGTTACCGAGGGGGAGCGGTACGGCAACAGGACCTGGTTTGTCGCGCGCAAGGCGTTCGCGTGGGAACGGCCGTTCAGTAAGGCAGACCTCCAACGGTTCGGTGCTAAGACCCCGCCAGCAGGCCCTATCGTCGCAGTTAAGGTCGACGATCTCGGTGAGAAAGAGGCTGTGCTCGCGGCCGGCTCGCGCGCCTTTTTCACCATCCCGCACTTTGACAATTTTCCTGTGGTCCTGGTTCAGCTGCAGGAAGTCCCGGCAGCGGCGATGCGCGACGCCCTGGTCGACGGCTGGCTCACGTGCGCGCCGCGGGATCTCGCGGATCAGTACCAGCGGCTAGCCTGATACCAGCTCCTGAACTTTTCAGGAGGACACATGCCGATCATGAACCGCCTGGATCCCGAGCTCGCCGAGGTTGTCAACCAGCTGCCGGTGCTGTACCTGACGGACATTCCCGCGGCGCGGGCGGCGCTGGCGCAGATATACGCGCAGATCAAGCCCGAAGGACCGAACCCGGCGGTCAGCTCTGCCGATCACCTGGCGCCCGGAACGCCGGGCAATCCCGATGTCATGGTGCGGGTTTCCGGCCCGCCGGGGCGACTGGCGTGCTGCCGTGCCTGGTCTGGATCCAGGGCGGCGGTTACGTGCTGACCGCGCCCGACATGGACGACCAGTTCTGCGCGGAGATCGCCCTGCGGCACGGCTGCGCGTGGTGTCGGTGGACTGGCGGCGTGCACCCGAGCATCCGTTCCCGGCCCCGCCGACTACTGCTACGCCGCGCTGGCCGCTCACCGGCGAGCTGGACCTTTCGTAGACGAGAACATCAGCTACGCTCAGCGGCTCATGCACGCCGGCGTCCCCGTCGAACTGCATGTCTATCCCGCCGCGCATCACGGCTTCGATCGGATGGTCCCGCCGCGACTGTCTCACAGCGGTTCATCGCGGACCGGGACGCCGCACTGCGTCGTGCGTTCACCGTCGCCCGCCCGGCCGCCGCCCGCTAAGCCGGCAGGCGTCCCGCCGCCCCCTAACGCCGACCCCTCAGACCGAGGCAGGCTCGGGCGCCGGGGCAGGCTGCGCGTCAGCGGCAGCCGCATCCGCCGCGTTCGCCACGGCCGCCCGGTACTGCGCCATCGTGCGCTCCGGGCCGTAGCGGTGCTTCATCCACAGGTAGCACAGGAATGCCGCTGGGGCGAAAAATATCTGCGACGGGATCAGGACGTCATTGCGGAAGTCGATCAGCCGCATGACAAGCGGGAACAGGCTGGGCGCGGCGGCGCCGAACACGACCGTCACGCTGAGCATGAGGCGGGCCGCCGCCCGGCCGTAGGCCTTGTCTGCGGCAACCGTGAACAGGGCGTAGAAAAGCAGGTCGCCGATGCCGATCCCGTAGTTGTTGACACCGAACCGGAAGCCGAAAGTGGGGTCCAGCGGCTTGCCGATGAAATCCTCGACAAGCACGGCCGTCACGTTGACGGCCAGGGTGGAGCCCACGTCGTACACGGCGAGCGCGAGGCCGAACCAGGCGACGTGCTGCAGTCGCATGCCGCCCTGCACGTAGAGGTTGGCCACCGCGATCGCGCCGGCAATCACCAGGATGTCGAGCTCGATCCACCACACCCGCCAGCCGGTGACGGTCCCCAGCATGGTGTGGCTGGTCCAGATATTGGCGCCGACCAGCAGCCCGATACCCAGCCACAGGGGCGCCGCGCTGATTACCGGGCGGTAGCCGATGGAGAGCGAGGCGGCGAACGTGAGGATCAGGAAGCACAGCAGCAGCCAGCCGGGCAGTACTGCGTACAAGAACGGAACGATCACGATGAGCGTCAGCAAGACCGCGATGTCGCGGCCGTTGAACGTGCCGATCGGCGGCCGGTCCTGCCGGACCCGCCGGAAGTAGGCCAGGCCGCCTGTCGCCACGGTGACGGAACCAATCAGGCAGACGCCGAATTCGAGCAGGCTCTGCTGCGCGAGCGTGACCGGTAGGTCATGTGCGGCCATGTCAGGCTCCTATGAGTACGTGCCCGGCGGCGAACGTGGCCTCGCGCAGGTCGCTGCGGGTAGTGCGCAGCGAGGCCGCCTGATCGTCGCTGACGATGACGAGGTCAGCGTCCAGACCGGCCTCGGCGAGGTGACGGCCGGCTGCGGCGGTGCCCAGGCCGGAGATCGCCGCCGCGGGCAAGGTGAGCTGGATCCGGCCGCCTGCGACCACGGCGCGGTAACGGGCTGGCCACGGTGCGGTCGGCAGCGCCTCGATGGCGCTGATCAGCTGCCGAGGCGTGACTACCGCGCCCGTGTCCGAGCCGGGGAACAGCAGCTGGCCGACCTTGCCCTGGATCTGACTGGTCGCGGGGATGGTCGCCAGCTCGCAGCCGAGCTGGCCGGCCGGCAGGGCGCGTGCCACGTCGCGGGTGTCATAACGGAAGACCGGCATGCAGTCGCGGTACGGGAAAAACGGGGTGATCACCACCGTGCCCAGCGCGCCGGGAACGGCCGGCTCGCCGGTGCGCAGGTCGAGCAGCTCGGTCAGGCCGGTGGTCAGGTCGTGATGCAAGTGAGACTGAGTGCAGGTGCGGGCGGTGACCGGGATGACCTCGGTCATGCTGTAAGGGTCATCAACTCGCGGTACGCCCAGCGTCTGGCAGGCCGCCTGCGCCAGGCTCTGGGACAGCACCTCGCCGCCGGAGGTAACCCGCCGCAGCCGGAAGTCAGCCGGGCCCAGACCGCGGCGTCTCGCCGCGGTTACCAGCTCGGCCAGGTAACTGGGGCACGTCAGGAGCAGGGTGGCGCCCCCCTCGGCCAGGCTGTCGACAGCCGCGTCCGGTGCCGTGATGCCCGCCAGCCGGCATCCCGCGCCGACGAGCCGGCAAGAAGCCGCCGCCAGGTGGGTGGCGGCGATCGCGCGGGAGCTGACATTGACCTGCATGATGTCGTCCGGGCGAAGCTCGCCCTGCAGTACCGCGGCCAGTGCCCCCAGCGCCGGCCACAGTTCCACCTCATACCGGGACAGCCAGATCTCCGCCGGGCGGCCGGTGGTGCCGGTAGTCGCAGTCGCAAGATGCCCGGTCACGTCAGCGCAGCGGAAATCACCGGGTCGCTCGGTCAGGTCCCGCTTCGTCGTGACGGGGATCGCCTGCAGCCCCGCAAGGTCCAGTTTTCCCGGCACTACGTCCGCGGCAGCTAGCCGGCGCGCGTAAAACGGCGACTGGTCTGCCAGCCTGCGGGCGGTGCGGCGCAATCCCCGCTGCGCGAATTCCAGCTGTTCCTGCGGGTCGGCCATCGGGCCGCCGAGCACCTCCTGCGCGCCCGCGCCCGGCTCACCGAACTCGGCGAGCGTGGCCAGCGCGTCGCCGACCAGCCGGGCGATGTTACCCGGATCCAGCCGCCGGCCTGCGACCATGCCCAGCGCCATCCGCAGCTGCCTGATGCCGGTCTCGAACATCGCGTCCCACCTCACGTCGGTGCCAGGTCCGTGCAGCTGCCGCCGGTGCCGCCGCTGCCGCCGGGGACGGCACTGGCCCGGCAGACCGCGCCGGCGAGGGTTTCTCCCCGCCGGCGCGGTCCGGTCAGCCGGTTAGAACGTCGCGCCCGCCGAGGCGCTGAACAGCACCGCGCTGAGCGACCCGAGCACATAGCGAACGTGCTTGAAAGCCTTCATGGTGACCTCCTTTCCCGTTCCTCGAGGGCCGATCCTGAGAGGAGGGTCATGGGGCGACAGTGACCTTAAGCGTCATGTCGGGGTGCACGGAGCAGGTCAGGTAATAGGTGCCGGGTTTCTCCCAGCGCGGGGTGGTGTACACGCTGTTGGTCTGCATGAGGTGGAACCCGACCACCGGCACATGCGCCTCGGTGCCGGCGATGCGGCCGCCGTTGCCGGGGCCGATCACGTGCACGACGCGCGAGTCGTTGGCCAGCGTGATGCGCTGGCCGAGGTGAATCGTCACCGCATGGCGGGCGAAGTCGTCGCCGATCATGCCGATTGCGCCGGGGGGAAGCGGCTTAGGAGCGGCGCCGAGCGCGGGAATGAGCAGGCCGGCCAGCACCCCCGGAACCACGAGCAAGATCCGCGGAATGCGCGGAAACGCCATAATGGCTCCTTGTCGCTATCGCCCGTAAAGTATTAACCGACTGATATTGGCACTGTAGGTTACGCAACCTCCTGGGTAAATAGCCGGAGATGAAATGGTGATCGAGATAGTAATGTGACTCCTGAGACGGAATTTAAAGATGCGGCGAAATTTTCGCCTGCGCCTGCCGTGCACCCGCGTACTGCCAGGCCGCTGACTCGCGCGCTGCCGCGCGACCCCGCGGGCAGCCGGGGCCGCCGGGGCTGGCCGGGCCGGCCGCCCGCTGGCGGTGGCGCTGCTAGGCGACGGCGAGCGTGAGGACGAAGCAGGTGCGGCCAGCCGCACTGGTGACAGTCACGCTGCCGCCGTGCGCGGCGGTAACGGCCGCCACAATGGCCAGGCCCAGGCCGGTACTGCCGCCCTGCCGGGACCGTGAGCTGTCAGCCCGGACAAAACGCTCGAACAAGGTGGCCTGAAGGGTGGCCGGGATGCCCGGCCCGTCGTCGGTCACGCTCAGCTGCACTGTGCTCTCTTGTACCGTGCTATCCCGTACTGTGCTGGCCAGTACTGTGCTGTCCCGCGCCGTGCTGTCCCGCGCTGTCTTGTTCTGCACTGTGCCGTCCCGCGCTGTAACTAGCGTTACCTCAACCGTCGTGCCCGGCGGGGTGTGCCTGGCCGCGTTGCTCATCAGGTTAGCCAGCACCTGATGGAGCCGGTGCTCGTCGCCCCGGACGAGGACAGGCTCGCCGGGCAGATCCAGCAGCCAGCGGTGCGATGGCGCGGCCACCTGCGCGTCGCTGGCGGCATCGATGGCCAGCCGGGTGAGATCGACTGGTTCCATGATCAGCGGGCGGCCCGCATCCAGCTGGGCGAGCAGCAGCAGCTCGTCGACGAGCAGGCTCATCCGGGCGGACTCCGACTCCACCCTTTTCAGCGCGTGCTCGACGTCGGCGGGAACGCGGCCGGGATGACGGCGGGCCAGCTCGGCGTACCCCCGGATGGCCGCTAGCGGCGTGCGCAGCTCATGACTGGCGTCCGCGGCGAACCGGCGCAACCGTTCCTCGCTGGCCGCCCGCCTGGCCAGTGACGCCTCCACGTGCCCGAGCATCCGGTTAAATGCGGCGCCCACCTGGCCCACCTCGGTGCGCGGATTGACGTCCGACACCCGCTGGTGCAGCGCCACGTCACCGCTGCCGAGCGGCAGCCCGGTTACCTGGGTGGCGGTGGCCGCGACCCGGCGCAGCGGCCGCAGCGACAGGCGCACGAAGCCGGTGCCGATGACGCCGGTCGCCAGCAGCACCACGGAGAACACGATGAGCTCGGCGATCTCTACCTTGCCCAGCGTCGATTCCATGTACTTCAGCTGCAAGCCGGTGATGAGTATATCGCCATCCCGGCCGCGCACCGCGGTCAGCCGGTAGTCGCCTTGCAGCGACGCGAGCTCCCGGCTGTGATAGCCGCCATCGGGCGGCAGCCGGGTCAGCTCGGCCTTGTCGGCGGCGGAGAGGCCGGACTTGCCGTTAACAATGCCCTGGCTGGTGACGACGCCGTTCTTCAGCCGGGCCCCGAACGTTCCGGTCGCCAGGCCGGGAATGCTGTTGCAGTTCGGCGGAATGCCGGGCGGCAGGGAGGCGGCCGGGCTGAGGCGTTTCGTCGCTGCTTCGATGCAGCCCGCGTGACTCCCGCCCGAGGAGCGCAGCTGGGAGTCGAGCTGCGCCTGCAGAGTGCGGCTGAGGACCAGGTAGGTAACGATGCCGACAGCCGCGCAGGCGAGAGCGAGCAGCGTCACCAGGCCGGCGATGAGCCGGGCGCGCAGCGTGCGGCGCCTCAGCCAGCCACGCGCCGCCGGAATCAGGCCACTGCCCGGAATCAGGCCGCTGCCCGGCGCTGTAGCGCGGGCGGCCGGCAGCTGGGCCGGCAGCTGGTTCGGTGCCATCGGTCTCACGATTACCGGCACGCCGCAGGGCTCGCTGCTATCTGGCTCTCAATCGCCTCTGAGCCAGCCTCTGCCGGCCCCTGAGCCGGGCCCTGAGCCTGCCATTCCCGTGGTACGGGAAAGTCACGCAGAATTTTCAAGGTGTTTACTTTGCCGTAAATATAACAAATCGACCGCATGATTCATCTGATGTTAGGCCAGCGGGGATGTTGAGTGTGATACATGTATCTTGCCGTTAAGCGAGTCAACCTTCTGGTTGAGCAAGGCGTCTCCTGTGTGTCCAATAGATCGGTGCTGCTCTTGCGGGGCGTTCAGGCGCCGGGAGTGCGCCGGGACCGGGAGCGTCCTGGGGAGACCGTGTCACGTCGGGTGGGAGGCACTGCCGTCGCGGAGCTGCGCGCTGAACCCTCCTGCATTCTGTCCGCCTACTTCACCCTGTGTGCCGTAACGCGTGACGACCCGCCTATCTGGCCGTCGCGGCTGAAAAGCGCGCCGAAACGGTAGACGGGCAAGATACGGCCGCGCATCCGCAGACCGCCACAGGCGCCTGCGGCACCAGTGTGCACAGCAATGGAGGGTGGGGTTGAGCTTTGACCGCTGAGAACGGGGATCTTTTTAACCGTGGCCTCGCGGCCGCGGCTGGCCGGGGGATGGGCGCGCTGGCGCCCCCTGCTCCCCGCCGGTCGCCCGAAGAGCCCAACGGTCCGGCTGGACGCCCTTCCCCGCTCGACCAGACAGCCCCGCTGCACCCGGTCGCGGACCGGGCGGAGCCGGATCGCGGTGCACGCCAGGCACCGCGGCCGACCTCGCGCCGAGACCGGTTTTCCGTAGCCGCGCTGGGCCTGTTCCTCGTCCTTGCCGTGCAAGCAGTGCTGTCGCTGCGGCTGGTCTGGTCGAACACGGCCTTCCTGGACGAGGCGACGTACCTGTACGTGGGCCACGTTGAGATTGCCCACTGGCTGACCGGGACGTCCGTGCCCGCGTACCCGACGTACCTGTCGGGCGCGCCGGTCATCTACCCGCCGCTGGCCGCGCTTGCCAATAATCTCGGCGGTCTCGCGGCAGCACGTATCCTGTCCATGTTTTTCATGCTGGGCGCCACGTCCCTGCTGTGGGGCATGACCGCCCGGCTCGTCGATCGCCGGGCGGCGTTCTTCGCCGCGGGAATCTTCGCAGCTCTCGGCCCTACCCAGTACCTGGGCGCGTTCGCGACCTACGACGCGATGGCCTTGTTCCTGATGGCGGCCGCGGCCTGGTGCGCCGTTGCCGCCCACGATCATCCGGACTCAACCTGGATCGTGCTGGCCGGGGCTTTCCTCCTCGCCCTGGCCAACGCCACCAAGTACGCGACCGGGCTCTTCGACCCGGTGATCATCGCACTTGCGGCCCTCAGTGTCGCCTCCAAGCGCGGCCTGAAGCCGGGACTAGGCCGCGGCGGCTATCTTGCCGTCTCCTCCGTGGGCCTGCTTTCCGTCCTCCTCGGAATCGGCGGCCCGCTCTACGTGACTGGCGTGCTCTCCACGACGGTTGCCCGGGCGCAAGGCGGCAGCTCGCCCCTTGTCGTGGTGACGGATTCGGCCAAGTGGATCGGGCTCGGCTGCCTGCTTGCCGCTCTTGCCGTAGTCGTCGCCGCCATTTCGCGCCAGAACAGGTTCCAGGTGGCGATCCTCGCCCTGCTCGCCACCGCCGGCCTGCTGGCGCCCTTGAACCAGGCACGGATCGATACGACGACCTCGCTGTCCAAGCACGTGGACTTCGGCGCCTGGTTCGCAGCTGCCGCCGCCGGCTATGCGGTAGCCCGGCTGTCACGCATCGGCAGGTGGAAAATCCTGCATGCCGTGACGGCCGTGATAGCCGCAGCAGCCGTCGTTGTTCCCATCGGGCTAATCGGCCGGCCGCAGGCCGGGAATTTCTTTCAGGTTTGGCCTAACACCACGAAGGTAGCGGTCGTGCTGCGGTCACTGACTCGCGCGCACCCGGGGAATTACCTGAGCGAGGATTACGACGTTCCGGCGTACTACCTGGAGGACTCGGTACCCTGGGACCGATGGTCTAACACCTGGTATTTCGCTTATACCAAACCCGGTACATCAGTGCATCTCATCGGGCCGGCTGCCTATCGCGCGGCAATTAAGAATCATTATTTCTCGCTGATAATCCTTGACTTCGGCGACACTGCTGCAGTTGATAAAATCATCACCCGGGACATCCGCACGTTTGCTAACTACCACGTCATCGCCGAGGCGCCCTACTGGGACAAGTTCGGGACTGGCCAGTTCACCGTCTGGGCCTACCAGCCGCCGCGCCCGCAGCACCGTCAGTCACCCCCGCAGCACAGGAGGCATCGTGGCCACCACTAGGCCATTCGCTACGGCGGTTCGGGATGAGATCCGGGACCGCGGACTGCCGGTCCTGCCGGTCCCGCCCACGGATGCCGACAAGGAAAGCTATTCTGACCGCAATATAGCGCTGATCCTGCGAGCATCGCTTTTCAGCTTCGGTGCCCTGATGATCAGCCAGGCCAGGTTCCTGATAACTGCCCGGCCGCTGCTCCTATTCGCGCCGCTGCTCGGCTTCACCCTCGTGTACTACCTGATATCGCTGTGCGTCAACATGGGGACCCGCGGTTTTGACATGTCAGCTCACCGCAGGCAGGTGCGGGCATGGCGGCCGGCCTCCTACGCCCGCCTGGACATCTTCCTGCCGGTCTGCGGTGAGCCAGCCGAGATACTGGACAACACCTGGTCGTATGTACTGGACCTGATCCGGCGTTATCCCGGCATCGCTACGGCCTACGTACTCGACGACGGCGCGAGCGACCAGCTGGCCGCGATGGCGCAGGACTACGGCTTTACCTATCTCGTCCGGCCGAACCGCGGCTGGTATAAGAAGGCCGGAAACCTGCGGCATGCCTTCGCCCGGTCCGATGGCGAGTTCATACTGATCCTGGACGCCGATTTCGCGCCGCGGGCCGACCTGCCGCTGGAGATGCTGCCGTATTTTGACGCGGACCCCGCACTCGGCATCGTCCAGTCGCCGCAGTTCTTCCGGACTCATGTACGGCAGTCCTGGACCGAGCGCGGCGCGGGCGCGGTGCAGGAGCTGTTCTACCGCATGGTCCAGGTATCCCGTGACCGGCACGAGGGCGCGATCTGCGTCGGCTCGTGCGCGATGTACCGCCGCAAGGCGCTGGAGTCCAACGGCGGCACGACGCTGATCGAGCATTCCGAGGACGTGCACACCGGCTTCGACCTGCGCCTGGCGGGGTGGCACCTGCGGTACCTGCCGATCCCGCTCGCGACCGGGCTCTGCCCGCCCGATCCGGATTCATTCCTGACCCAGCAGTACCGGTGGTGCGCCGGGTCGATGTCGCTGCTCGCTTCCCGTAAGTTCTGGGCGGCGAGAATGCGGCTGCGTACCCGCTTCTGCTACCTGTCCGGGTTCTGCTACTACCTGCATACGGCGGTGTTCACCGTCGTGGCGCCCGCCATCCCGCTGACCATGCTCATTTTCCTTCCGGAACGGGTCCGGCTTATCAATTACGTATTCATCGCGCCGTCAATCTTTTACAATGTGGTGGTCTTCCCGGCCTGGCACCGCTGCCGGTTCGGCCCGTCGGCCTTCATGGTCAAATTCCTTTACGGCTGGTCGCACCTGTTCTGCCTGATCGATATCGTCCGCGGCAAGCGCATGGGCTGGCAGGCGACGGGCGCGGGCAAGCGCAAGGCCGGAACCCGGCGGGTGTGGGCGGCGATCGCGGTCTGGAACGTCCCCACCGGCGCTTTGTGGGTGCTGCTCTCGCTCTGGCGCATGACGCAGTACGGCGCCGGTAATTTCGCCTTCATCCTGGCTACGGGACTGTTCTACTGCGTCATCACCGGAATGGCAGTCGCATCCCGCCGCAACTACGCCGGTACGGTCGCTGCAGCGATGGCCCGATGAGAGGCCGCATGCTCACCGTTGCCGTCAACGCGATCGGATTCGCGGCGGCCGCGGCAGTAGCCGTCGCCGCGGGAGTGCACTTTCAGCATGTAACCGGCGCGGTGCCGCCGCCGCAAGTGCGTGCTGCGGCGCGCCTGCCGCTGCTTCCCGACCTCGGTGTTTATGAGCCAACCTCGCCCCGTTCTTACTCAGGCGTGACGGAATTCTCCCGGCTCATCCGGCGGTCGCCGAACATCGCGGTCTACTACAGCAGTTGGTGGGAGCCCTTCCGGGTCCCCTTCGCCCAGGCCGCAAAGGCACACCACGCGACGCCGATGGTGCAGATCGAGCCCAAGGACGTCAGCCTCGCGTCGATCGCGGCGGGCCGCTACGACCCCTACGTGCGAGCCTATGCTCGCGCCGTCCGCTCGTTCCGGCAGCCGGTCATTCTGGCCTTCGGTCATGAAATGAACGCCACCTGGTACAGCTGGGGCTTCGGGCATACTCCCGCCGCTGACTTCGTAGCAGCATGGCGGCATATCCACCAGGTGTTCGCTGCGGTGGGCGCCCGTAACGTGCGCTGGCTGTGGACGGTGAACGTAGTCGGCCCGCAGGCCAACGCCATCAAAGGATGGTGGCCCGGCGCCGAATACGTCACCTGGGTCGGCATCGACGGGCACTATTTTCAGCCGTCTATTCGTTTTCCTGCCCTTTTCGGCGCTACCCTCGGCCAGATTCGCAAGCTTACTAGCGAGCGGGTGCTCATTGCCGAGTCAGGAATCGCGCCATTCGTCCAGATCAACAGGATCACCGACCTGTTCGCCGGCGCGTGGGCGCACGGCCTGCTCGGGGTGGTCTGGTTTGACGTAAAAGGCCATAACCTGCGGATAGAACATCATCCGGCGGCCATCGCCGCATTTCGTCAGGCCGTCAGCAAGTACTTCAAGCCCGCCGTCAGCGGTCATCCGGGCACGGCAGCCAGCAGTCATGCTGCCCGTATCCACCGGGCGACTTTCCGGCCGCGATCTTCCGGCCGCGGCTGAAGCACAACCAGCCCCGGACGCTCCGGCCAGGAATGTCCTCGTCCTGCCCGCGCTAATCCGCGCCAGGGGTACCGCGCGGATCCGCGCCGAAGACACCGCGCTGATCCGCGCCGAAGAATGCTGCGCGCTCGTATCTGCCCGGCACTGTCCCGTCCCCAGCCGCGTCATGCGGCTGGGGACGTGCTGGTGGTGCGCCTCATTGCCGGCCGTACCCGTGCAGCGGCGCGGGCGCGACGGTTTGCAGCTGCCCGCTGAACCGGGGTGGGCCGCGCCGTGCCAGTCAGCACAATTGAAGGAAGGCTGCCCGGCGGATTCCCGGGCAGCCTTCCTGGTGCGCAAGCCCCCCGGACGCGATGGCGCGCCGGGGGCCGCGGTCTGCTAGCGCACCCCGGCGCCGGTGAGGGGGACGATCAGCGTGTGCGTGCCGAATATGTCGGCCCAGGTGAACCGGTAGCTGGACCGGAACCTGCCGTCACGCCGCGGCGTGAACGTAACGCGGATCTTCAGGTCGTCGCCGGGGTTAACCGGCAGCTGCCGGGTCACCGGGTAGACGGCGTGGAACGGTCGGCGCAGCTTCCCGACCCGGACGACGGTCGCTGCCTGATTACCGGTGTTGGCGATGCGGATGATTGCGGTGACCTTACGGCCCGTGCGCACGTGTCCGAACGCCACTGCTGCCGGGAATGCGGTGAACTGGCGCACCGGCGCCACCGCGGTCCCCGCCAGGCGGATGGTCGCGGCCGCCCCGCTGCTGCCGGTGACCGTCAGCGAGCCGGTGGCAAGGCCGGCCCGTTTCGGGGTGAAGACGACCTGCACGGTGACGGTCTGGCCGGGCTGGAGAACAGACCCCGTCGGGGGCAGGTTACCGGTGGTGAACGGCGCGGCTGGCTGCCGGACCGACCGGACAGTCTGCGGCTTGGTACCGAAGTTAGTGATATTGATTGTTTTCGGGTTGGCCATCCCGACCGGCACGTTGGTGGTGGACACGTCGGTGACCAGCCGGAACAGCAACGAGCTGGAGGTGGCGTACAGCCCGGCGGCTGTCCCGTAGCCCGATAGGGGCACGCTTACCGACTGCAGGCGCGCGGCCGGCGTGGCGAACGACAGCGCCCCGGTGGCTCCGCCGGGGACAGCCGCGGTGAATGTCACCGGCGCATGCAGCGCGTCCCCCTTAGCGAGCAAGACCGGCAGTTTCACCGGCAGCTGGGTGTGACTGCCTTTCAGCGTCTCGGTCACCTTGCCGACAGCGAAGGCATTCGCGGCGGCGGCGGTGACGGTACTTGCCGACACGCCGGACACGGTGACCTTGCGGAAGGCGGTAACCGTGACGTGCCGGGTAGTTGCCGCGCCGACCGGAGCCTGGCCGAACGAGGCGGCAGCTGCACCGCCGAGCGGCGCGACCGCGGCGGCGTGCAGGCCGAACCCGAGTACGGTGCCGTCTCTGGTTCCGACGTAGATCCGGCCGTTGTCGGTGGCCGGCACCGAGAACTTGCTCGCGGTGCCGATCGGGGCGGACCAGATCGGCGGCAGCTTGCACGGTGATCCCGAGGTGCAGGAGCTCGGCGGCACTGCGCGGTAGGCGTAGAGCGTGCCGCCCGCCCCGGTCCCGTCGGTGGCGCCGATAATCCAGACGATCGCCGATGACGGGTCACTGCCGTTCGAGGTGACCACCGGAGACCCGGTGGTGTACCCGAACGTGGCCGAGCTCGTAGCCACTGTGTGCAGGTAGGGGATGTCCTTGCTGTCGACGCCCCATTTCATTTCCCGCAGGTAGTCGCTCTTGCCCTGGTAATACAGGAAGTCGTTGGCGGCAGTCCAGTTGGTCGCGGAAATGGTGGGCGTGTCGATGAAAGAGGAGGGGTGCCCCCACATGCCCGCGAAGCAGCAGACTGTGCGGACCGCTGCGTCACTAAGGTTCGGGCCCTGCTCGCGGCCGCCAAGATTATCGCGGTTCAGCACGAATATCCGGCCGTACTTGTTGCCCTGAACGAGCAGGTGCGGGTAGGTCTTAGTGCCGACCGTCAGCCCGACCGGGCCGCCAGAACCGAGGTCGAGGTCCTGAGCGTCGAGCATCGGGGCGTTTTTCGGGCTGAAGAAGTCCTGTGCCGCCAGTGAGCCATTGGCCTGGACTGCCAGCCGGACAACGGATTCCGCCAGCTGCCCGGGCGGCGCGCTGCCCTGGCCGGGGGCGGGGGAGACGCCGTTGCCGGAGGCAACGAAGATCCGGCCGGACCCGTCGGACATCAGCCCGCCGCCGCTCTGCCAGATGCCCGCCCCGTTATCAGTTATCCCGGTCTCGTCCGACCACAGCGTCGTGGCGTGGGTGGAGAGATTCATCCCGGCGACAAAGCCGTCGAAGGGCATCCCGTCACAGTGCGAGGCGAACGCCGCGTAGACCGAGCCGCCCAGCAGCATCAGGCCGGGCCGTTCCCACTGCTGAGCGGCGTTAAAGGTGATGGACGAGTCATTAGTGGGGTGGCCGCCGATGGGCACCGTCGCGGTGATCTTCCCGGTCGAGACGCTGATGCCGTACATGTGGTACGCCGGGACGGAGTTCACGACCGTCGCGGCTACCATGTACACCGCTCCGGTGACGGGGTCATAGACCGGGGCGCCGGTGACGCCGATGTTCGGAGTCAGGTCGCCGCATACCTTGCCGATGACCCACGGGCTTCCGAGTGAGACGGACCAGTTAATCGAGCCGGTGGCGGCGTTCAGCCCGTACACCCAGTCGTTCTCGGTGGCCACGATCACGGTCGGGCCGACCACCAGGGGCTGCCCGTAAACCTGGCCGTTGACGGCGGTAGAAAACAGCTTGCCGAAGCTGCCGCCGCTCACCGCGGACGGTGTGAGGGCCGGCTCGCTGGTGTCCCAGCCTGCGCGCATATTGTCCTGCGAAACGGTGACCTCATCGGCGCGCGCGGTGAGCGGCGCGCCGGCGATGCCCGAAAAGGTAGCGAGTGCCACCGCGGCGGCGGCCGCGGTGGCGGCCGCGGTGGCGTGCAGCACGCGCGCGCGCCGGGTGCCGCGGGCGGTCCAGCCCCGCTGGCCGTCCCGGTCCCGCAATCGGCATGTCAAGTTTCCTCCATTGGCCATGCGGGATTTACCCCGCCTCCGAATGCGCGGCGGCGGGCAAATTAAGCCCAGCCGGTCAGGGCAGATGCGGCAACGACGACATCTACCATGAGGACGCTGGCCTGTTACTGCAGGTTTACAAGGAAGAGCGCCGACTGCGCCAAATCTAAAGATCCTCCGAAAACGGCACATGGATCGGTGCGGCCGCGGGAACGCTGCTCCTATGCGCGGGTCAGAATGCAGCTGTTGTTAACTAATCGTTAATTTAGCGACTGCTTGCGGAGTAAGCGACCGAGTGCCGCTTATTCGCCGGCGTCCGGCTCGGTCGCCCCGCCTGGTGCTCACCTGGTGCTCAGCCTTCTGCTTGGCGCGGCAGCCGCGCCGACATGGTGACGAAGTCCCGTGCCCAGGACGGCTCGAAGAAGGTCGCCGGGCCCTGGACGGTCGCGGGAATCAGTCTGCGGCCGTTGGACGGCGCGCCGAGACCGCGGGCGGCAGCGGGCTGATAGGTGGCGAAGACGGGCCAGTTCGGGTTGATATCGAGCTGCATGCCGCGTACGACCCCGGCCCGCGCCAGCAGCCAGGCAAGCTGCAGCGGATCGAGGGCGGGGCCGGCGGCGTAGACGAGGCCGCCGTCGGCTGTGACGCCGAGCCCGGACCGCCACTGATGTTCGATACCGGGGACGTCGGCAGCGCATGAGGCCGCGCCGCATGTCGAGCCCCATGCACGCCAGCCGGAACCCGCGGCAGCCGTGGGCCGGCCGCCGGCGACGAGCGGCATCAGGTTCTGCCGGACGCTCACCACGGCCGGTGTCATGCTCACGTCACTGCCCCACGCGCCGACGGTGACGCTTCCGCCGGCACCGATCACCAGCGAGGCCGCCCCGCGCCGCAGCGGGTAAACGACGCGGTGCTCGGTGTAGTAGCCGCCGCGGGCGTCTTTCATCATGAAGCCGCCGTTAAACACCGCGACCAGCGCCGCTGCCTGGGCAGGGCGCACCGGGGCGGTGTACCGGTAAGGGCCGCGGCCGGGGCTGCGCGAGCCCGAGTAGAGCCGGGCGGACAGCAGCCGGGTATCCATCCAGGCGACGCCGGCCGGCTGCTTGCCCCCCGGCGGGACGAGCGCGGTCACGTAGACGGCGGCCCGGCCGTTCACGCGGCGGCCTGCCGGTTTCCAGTGCCCTTGCCCGGCCGGGGCGGGCAAGCTGAACGGCGCCAGCGCGGCCGGGGCAGGCAGTGCTGCCAGGCCGCCCGCGATTCCCCCCGCGGCTGCGCCCGGCGTCCCGTGCGGTCCGGGCCGCGCCGCCGTGGCCGGCGAGGCCGCCGGCGCCGTTAGCCGGGGCGCAGCCGGGAGAGCCTGCTGGCCGCCGCAGGCTGCCAGTACCGCGATGGTGCCGATCAGCAGCGACAGCCGCGCCCCAGCTCGCGTTCCCCGGCCGGGGCGGGCATCGGCAGTGGTCATTGCCCTACCCTAGACAGCCGCCGCCCTGCCGCAGCTCCGGCCGGCGCGGCCCGCTTACAATCTCAGCACATGAGCGCGTGCCGCGGCGTGGACGAGGGCCGGCCCGGGTGCTGACGGCTACCGCGGCGCCGCGTCTGCTCGCTGTCAGCGACCTGCACGTCGGCTACCAGGACAACCGGGCTGTCGTCGCCGAGCTGCGATCGGATTCGGCCGCGGACTGGCTGCTGGTGGCCGGTGACGTCGGCGAGTTCGCCGCCGACATCGAATGGGCGCTGCGCGCGCTGGCGCAGCGCTTTGCCCGCGTCATCTGGGTACCCGGCAACCACGAGTTGTGGACGCACCCGCGGGAAGAGCGGCAGCTGCGCGGCGAAGCGCGCTACCGGTACCTGGTTGACCTGTGCCGGAGCCTGGGCGTGCTCACGCCGGAGGACGCCTATCCGGTCTGGGAAGGCGCCGCCGGACCGGTGACCATCGCGCCGCTGTTCCTGCTGTATGACTACACCTTCCTGCCGCCCGGAACGAGCGACAAGGCGGCGGGGCTGGCGCTGGCGCAGCAGACGGGCGTGGTGAGTACCGACGAGATCATTTTGCACCCCGATCCGTATCCGAGCCGGGAAGCGTGGTGCCGGGCGCGGGTCGAGGCGACGGCGGCCCGGCTGAATGCGCGGGACCAGGAGCTGCCGACAGTACTGGTGAATCATTTTCCGCTTACCCGCCATCCCACCCGGGTACTGCGGTACCCGCAGTACGCGCAGTGGTGCGGTACCACCGCGACGGCCGACTGGCACACCCGGTTCGGCGCCGCGGCCGTGGTGTACGGGCACCTGCACATCCCCCGGACCACCTGGCTGGACGGCGTTCGGTTCGAGGAGGTCTCCTACGGCTACCCGCGCGAGTGGCGGCGCCGGGGCAGTGCGCCGGGACCGCCGCGGCAGATACTCCCGCAGCCCGTGCTCCCGCAGCCCGGCTCGTTAGCCGGCCACCAGGGCGTGCAGGGCGGTCACTGATTTCCAGTTGCGGGTCGTGGCCGCGACCCCCAGTTTCCGTTCGATGTAGGCGTTGCTGAGCTTGGTTCTGCCGTAGCCGTCCGGGCAGTGCAGGTAGACCTCCTGGCCAACCCGGCTCAGCACCGCGGTCTCACCTGGCGGGATCAGCAGCCCGGCGTCCCGGCCCGGTTCGGGCAGCCGTGCCAGGAAGGTAACCGGCAGCCTGGCCGGGTTGTCCTCCCGGCCGAGATAAGGGTTGCAGGCCAGCACGTCCGCTAGCTCGCCGCCGCTGCGGAGCAAGACGGTGACGGTAAGGCCCAGCTCCGCGGCGATGGCCGTTTCGATGCCCGCGGCCAGAATCGCCGGATCCTCGCCGGAGCCGAACACCACGTTGCCGCTCTGCAGGTAGGTCCGGGCCTGCTGGTGGCCGAGGCCGGTGAACAGCTGCCGCAGGTCCGCCATGCCGATCTTGTTGGCGCCCGCGACGTTAATGCCGCGCAGCAAGGCCACGTAGCTCGTCTTCATGCCCGGACCGGCCTTCCGTAGTCGCGTGCCAGCGTAGTCAGTCCCGCGGCGGCTGAGCACCTGGCGGTTGTGGCACCTGGTGCCTGGGCTGCCGGGAAGAAAGGTCTCCTGAAATGCCGTTACGGGGTTACGAAATGGTAGCCCTCGTGCTGGAGCCGGGGCAGGAAGACGCGCAGCGCCGCGACCGTCTGCGAGCGATCGCCGCCGCCGTCATGCTCCAGGATGATCGACCCGGGCCTGGTGTTGCTCAAGATCGTGCGGATGATGCTGCGCGCTCCCGGCCGCGCCCAGTCGCGCGGATCCACGGACCAGTCCAGCGGGACCATCCGCATCTGCTCGCACTGCCGGATGACGGCGGGTGACCAGGCCCCGTAAGGCGCCCGGAAAAGGCCCGGCGCCACCCCGGTTGCCGTGTGGATTGCCTGGCTGCCCCGAACCAGCTCGCTGGCAACCCGGTGGGTCGGCCTGCTGGCAAGATTGGCGTGCGTCCAGGTGTGATTGGCGATCTGGTGACCGGCCTCGGTGACAGCCCTCGCCAGCTGCGGGTAAGCGGCCACATGGACGCCGATCATCGAGAATGTCGCGGTCACGTTGTACTGCCGCAGCACTTTCAGCACTTGCGGCGTGTACACCGGGTCGGGACCGTCGTCAATAGTCAGGGCGATGGACCGGGAGGAGTCCCGGATGTAGTAAAGCGGCCGGTCCATCGGGTAGGACGGGTAGGACGGGCTGTGATGATGCTGAAGACCCGGTACGCCGGGCCGGCCGGGCACGCCGTTGCCGGGCACGCCGTGGCCGGGCTCGCGGTGATCAGCGGGCGGGTACTGCTGCGGCCGGGCGGACAGCAGCCGCGGAGCCAGGCCGGCGGTTAGCGTGATCGCGCCAGCCGCCAGCAGCAGCCGCCGACGGCGCCCCGTGAAGGGTTCAGCGGAACTATCGTCGGGATACACCGATTCTGCCATCGTCACCCCGGCATGTCCCCTGCATGTTCGCGTTGCCTGCATTGTCACCGCAGGCCCAGTACCGCGAGGCGTTATCTGCTCTTCGCGACACGATACCGGAATTGCCCCCAAAGCCAGCGGTAAGCAAGCGGCGTGTCGCCCGCTGGCTGCGGCATTACCGCAGCGGATCGTTCAGACCGCAGACTCATCCCGGCTGGCTGTGACGGCCCGGCAGGCGGCGGCTCCGCCGTGCCTGCGCCCGGATAGGCCGGCGCGCCTACTCATACGCTAAGTCGCGTCGTTGCCACAAAGAGTAATTTTAGGATAAATGCCGGATGTAGTATGCTGCGCTGTTGGTTAAATTGGGCTAATCCCAGACAGCGAGACCCCGGGGTGAGGCGGATGGGAGACGAAAGCCGCGTTCTGCCGCTGTCCCGGCGGGTGCCGGGGGCGGCAAATGGCCCGGTACCGCCACCGCGCGCCGCCGGGCCTGTGCTGTCCCAGCCGTTGCTGCAGCTAATGCGCGCGGCAGTCGATGCTGAATACCAGCGAGCGGCCTCCGGCAGCCGGGTAGTTCGGGAGGCCGAGACTGTGCCGGGCCTGGCAGTCCCATGGCTGCCGCACGTCGAGGCCGGCAGCGCCGACACCGGCATCAGCCAGCCGCAGGCCGGCCCTGCGGCGCCGGCCGCCGGAGATACCCAGGTCAGCGGGAGCACGCTGGCCGCCGACCGCACCTCAGCAGCGCCGCAGGTGCGGCCTGCCCAGCCAAGACCGGCCGGCCCGGCAGCAGGGGCCGTCCCCGAGCCGGCGGGACAGGCGGCAGCGGGACAGGTAACAGCGGGACAGGCGGCGGCGGGGCACGCGGCGGCGGGACAGGCGGCGGCGGGACAGGCGGCAGGGCGCCGCCGGGGACGCCGAACTGGTGCTCTGCTGGTCTCGTTGGTCGTGGTCATCGTGGCCGGCTTGCTCGCCATCACCTTGCTGCCGCATTCCGGCACAGCGGCCAGTTATCGCGCCCGCAAGACCGCAGCGCTTGGCGGCGCGGCGGCGACGCGCGCCGCCGCAGCAGGCTGGATCGCCGCTCAGGTCAGCCGCTCCGCCATCGTGGCCTGTGATTCCGTGATGTGCCGGGCGATTGAGCAGCGCGCTGTTCCCGTCAGTGACCTGCTTGAGCTGACACCCGGATCGGCCGATCCGCTCGGCTCCGACGTCGTGGTAGCGACCGCCGCCGTGCGCAACCAGTTTGGCGGCCGCCTGGGCGCCGTTTATGCGCCGTCTGTCATCGCGGTCTTCGGGTCGGGCAGCGACCGGATCGAAATCCGCGCGGTGGCGTCAGGCGGGGCGCAGGCCTACCTGACCGGGCTCCGAGCTGATATAGCAGCCAGGAAGCGGGCCGGCAGGCAGCTGCTCGCGGACCCCCGGATCGTCACCTCTCCTGCTGCTTCGGCAGTCCTGGCTGCCGGCCAGGCCGACTCGCGGCTGCTGATAACGCTGTTGACGATGGCAAGCCTGCACCCGATCAGCATTCTCGGTTTCTCCGGCTCAGCCCAGGGCGCAGGCCCGGGTACACCGCTGCGATTCGCGGACCTGGCTGCGGCCGATGCTGCGGCCGGCCTCCCCGGCGGCGGGTACGTGCGGTCGCTGACGGGATTCTTGCAAGCCCAGCGGCCGCCGTTCCTGCCTGCGCAGATCGTCACGCTGCGGCGGCCCGGAGGCGGCCAGGTGCTGCGCATCGAATATATGGCTCCTAGCCCGGTGGGGCTGTTCTCGCCGCCCTGACCGGCACCGAGTTCCTGACCGGGACCGAGTTCGGCGCGGATGGCTCGCCCGTGGCGGCCCGCCGCTGCCTGCTCGAGGTGCGCTGCCTGCTCGGGAGGTGCTGCCGGGCCGGCTGCATCGCTAGCCGGCTCGGGCCGGTACATGCGCACCCCGGCCGGCCTGCCCGCGTGCAGGCCGTCATCCCGGTCAGCGCGCTGGAATGCACCAGCGGCCGGTAACCGGCCGCGGTCGCGGCGACCGCCGAAGCCGGGGTCAGCACTTCCACCATCCCGGTCACCCTGCCCGGGGCCGGCTCCCCGTACCCGCCAAACGACCACGGCCGCCACTGCCCGTCCGCCAGCAGCCCGATTCGGCCGTCAGCCTGCCGGATCATCACCTCGTCCGGAAGTTTCTCGCCCCGCGCCCGGTGGGTGACCTGCCGCCGTCTCCGGTCGACCCGCTCCCCGTGCAGGACCGCGTCGATCTCCGGTGCCCGCGGCCGCTGCCGCAGTCCGCGCGCCGCCCGCCATCCCTCGGCGAAGTCTAGGAAGTCGCGCCGCCGGCAGTAAGCGCACGGCCGGTGCCCGGCAGCGAGCGCCGTCGCCTCGTCGAGAAAAAACAGCGCCGTCCACCGTCCCGGTGGCTCGGATCGCGGCGCACGCCCTTCCAGGACAGCACGCAGCAGAGCCACAGCTGCGATCGCCACCGGCTCACGCCGAGCTCACGGCCCGGCCCGTGCAGGCAGCCGCGATTTTCCCAGCAGCAGGCCGCGGCCAGGATCAGCGACGATGTCCCCGGTCGGTGTCACCCGGTTCTGCAGCGGCATGGCCCTATCCTCCCGCAGCAGGCGCCGGCCATTGTGCGGCAAACCCGCTCCTGCCTGCGCCGCAATGTTCACGACAGGTTCACCTAACGGCGGGTAAACGGCCTTCCCGGCTGACCAAGGTGAGTTAATGCCAGTTAGCCATGAGCCATCTGGAACAACGCGCTGGCGGACGGCAGCTTCGGTATGACCGCACCGATATTCCTGGACCAGATCACCCCGGCCGGCCGTCAAGTCAGCCTCGTCAAGGTCCCCGATGGCCGGGGCTGGTGGCCGGGCACCGACCATATGGTGTCTAGCTTCTCGTCGAAGTCCGAGCTGGCGCTCAACCTGTCGACCAGCGGCCGGTACATAACGTTCATGGGTTATGTCACCCGGCCCGGCCAGCTCGACGTTTCTAACTCCAACACGCCAGGTGTCATCGACCCGACGAACCCGGTGCGCAGTGCCTACTACCGGGCGGTCGCGCAGCTGGACCGCCGCGGCAGGCTCCAGTTCACCGAGACGAACGCTTACAGCGGCAACAACGGCCGCGCCGCGATCCTGAACGACACCCGCGGCGCGAACGTCATCTACGCGGCCGGCAACGCCGGCAACGGCGGGACCCCGGAGCCGTCTGGCATCATCACCGGCGCGGGCGCGCAGATCCTGTCCCGCAGCGCGCGCCCGAGCGCGCGCAGCACCCCGGCGCGCCGACCCCGGCCGGCAGCTTCAACGCGACCCAGCTGGGCTATCCGGCCGACAAGATCGGCAAGGACACCAACTTCCGCGGCCTGACGATCTTTCGCGATGTCGTCTACTACACCAAGGGCAGCGGCGGCAACGGCGTCAACAGCGTCTACTTCGTCGACACCACCGGCCCGGCCTGCCCGAGCGGCACCGGCCTGCCGCAGCCCGGAGCGAAGCTGCCCACCTCGCCGCTGGCCTACGACCCGACCCTGCTGACGGCCAAGGGCGTCTTCCCGTACAACATGTGCATCCTGCAGGGCTTCCCGATCGCGCTGAAGTCGGCGACGTCCTTCCCGTTCGGCATCTGGTTCGCCAACTCCCGCACCCTGTACGTCGCGGACGAGGGCAACGGCACGAACACCTACTCGGCAACCAGCGGTACGTACGCCGCGGCCGGCGCGCAGACTACCGCGGGCCTGCAGAAGTGGGTGCTGCGCGACGGCACCTGGACGCTGGCCTACACTCTCGCCAGCGGCCTGAACCTCGGCGTCCCCTACACCGTGCCGGGCTACCCGACCGGGGTCAACGCGCACGACGACCCGGGACCTGGCGGCCAGGATGGTCCGGAAGCTGCTGCCGCTGCGCCCCGGGATGCCCGCCCGCCGGACCTGTGACTACAAGCGGAACGGCACCACCACGCTGTTCGCGGCGCTCGAGGTGGCGACCGGGAAAATCACCGCCGGCGCGTGCTACCCGCGGCACCGGCACCAGGAATTCCTGCGGTTCCTCAAGAAAGTCGCCGCCGCCCACCCCGGCGTGCAACTGCACATCGTCGCTGACAACTACGCCACTCACAAGCACCCCGCCCTGCCGGAAAACCAGCGGATCACCCTGCACTTCACCCCGACCAGCTGCTCGTGGCTGAACATGGCAGGGATCTTCTTCGGCATCATCACCCGCCAGGCCATCCGCCGCGGCACCTTCCACTCCGTCAAAGACCTCACCGCCGCGATCGGCGCGTTCATCGACGCCTGCAACGACCGGTGCACCCCATTCGCCTGGACCAAGGACGCCGACGAATTACTCGCCAAAATCAGACCGTCAAAGCACTAACGCCACGCGACACTAGTTCTGGCTGGCGGCATATTCTGGCGGCGCACGGTTAAGGTGGCGCTTGCCGCATCGGCCGGCTGGTCGCTCGGCGTCTGGTGGTTCGGCGAGGGCCTGGGCGGTGTGCTGACGCCGGCGGCAAGTCCGGCCAGCGGGGCGCCCGGCGCCGCGGTCATCTACGCCCTGCTCGCGGTAGTGCTGTGGCCGTCTGACCGGTCTGCCCCCCGGTCCGCCTTCGTGGCAGGACGGGCGGTGGGCGAGTGGCCAGCCCGCGTTCTGTGGCTCGTACTGTGGGGCGCCGTGGCCTATCTCTCGGCCGGCGCCGCAACCCGGTCACCGCAGTACTTGCGCGACATGATCACCCAGCTGGCGTCAGGTGAGCCGTCCTGGGTAGCCGGAATCGACGGTGGTGCCGCCAGGCTCCTGGCCGGCCAAGGCGCGGCAGTGTCGATCGGCCTCGCGCTGGCGTTCGCCGTCATCGCGGTGGGGATCTTCTTTCCCGCTCCGGCAGCGCGCGGCACAGTCGTCGTTGCGGTGGCGGTTTCCGCGGCCATCTGGATTGTCGGGGAGAACTTCGGCGGCATGCTCACCGGCTCGGGCACGGACCCCAATAGCGGCCCGCCGCTGGCCCTGCTCGCGGTCGCCTACTGGCGCAGTTCGGCACCCGGCCGAGTGCGGCTGATACCACCGGGTCCCCGGCTGAGCTAGACCGCCGTCGGCTTCAGCGGCTGGTGACACGGCCGCCGGTTAGATCAATCTGCCGGTTCGTCGGCACCGCTTCGAGCATCCGGCGATCGTGCGTGACGAGCAGCAGGGTGCCCGGGTAGGACGCCAGCGCCGCCTCCAGCTGCTCGATCGCCGGAAGGTCAAGGTGGTTCGTCGGCTCGTCCAGCACGAGCAGGTTAACGCCCGCTGCCTGCAGCAGGGCTAGCGCCGCCCGGGTCCGCTCGCCCGGTGACAGCGTGCCGGCCGGGCGCAGCACATGACCGGCGCGCAGGCCGAATTTCGCCAGCAGCGTCCGGACCTCGCCAGGCGGCAGCTCCGGTGCTGCCGCGCCGAAGGCATCCAGCAGCGGCTCGCCGCCGAGGAACAGGTCGCGCGCCTGGTCGACTTCGCCCACGATGACACCAGGGCCGAGTGAGATGTGCCCCTCGTCCAGGGGTATCCGGCCGAGTAGCGCCGCTAGCAGCGTTGTCTTGCCGGACCCGTTGGCGCCGGTGATCGCCACCCGGTCGGCCCAGTCGATGTTCAGGTCGACCGGGCCGAGCGTGAACCCGCCGCGCCGCACGACGGCGCCGCGCATCGAGGCGACCATCGCCCCGGCTCGCGGCGCGGCCGCAATCTCCATCCGCAGGTCCCATTCCTTGCGGGGCTCCTCGACGACGTCCAGGCGCTCGATCATGCGATCGGTCTGGCGTGCCTTCGCGGCCTGCTTCTCGGTTGCCTCGGCGCGGAACTTGCGGCCGAGCTTGTCGTTGTCCGGCTGCTTGCGCCGGGCGTTCCGGACGCCTTTTTCCATCCACGCACGCTGTGACCTGCCCCGCTCCTGCAGGGCCGCGCGGGTACCGGCGTATTCCTCGTAGTCCGCCCGCGCATGCCGCCGCGCGACGTCGCGCTCGGCCAGGTACCCGGCGTAGCCGCCGCCGTATTCACTGACCTGCTGCTGGGCCAGGTCGAGCTCGACGACCTTGGTGACGGTCCGGGCCAGGAATTCCCGGTCGTGGCTGACCAGTACCGTCCCGGCCCGCAGGTCCCCGACGAACGCCTCCAGCCGGCCCAGTCCGTCTAGGTCGAGGTCGTTCGTAGGCTCGTCGAGCAGGAAGACGTCGTACCGGCTTAGCAGCAGCGACGCCAGGCCGGCCCGCGCTGCCTGACCGCCGGAAAGTCCGGTCATGGCGTGATCGAGGTTCACGGTCAGGCCAAGCCCGTCGGCCACAGCCTCGGCGCGCTCCTCCAGGTCAGCGCCCCCCAGGCCGAGCCACCGCTCCAGCTCGCGGGAGTAGTCGTTGTCCGCGCCCGCAGTCCCGGCCGCGAGGGCCTCCGCCGCGGCCTGCATTGCCGAGTCGGCCGCAGCCACGCCGGTACGCCGGGCAAGAAACTGCCGTACGGTCTCGCCTGGCCGCCGGTCCGGTTCCTGCGGCAGGTAGCCGATCGTCGCGTCCGGCGGGCTGACGGTGACCTGGCCGGCGTCCGGTGCGCCCGCGCCTGCCAGCGCGCGCAGCAGGGTCGACTTGCCGGCCCCGTTCGCACCGACCAGCCCGATGACGTCGCGGGGACTCACGACGAGGTCCAGGTCAGAAAACAAGGCGCTGTCGCCGTGCCCGGCGGCGAGTCCCTTAGCGACGAGGGTAGCGTTCACGAGTCCGAATGCACCGTTATTCTCCGGTGGCGTACGTGGCTGGGGCTGATGCTGGGGCTGGGGGCGTACCCGCCGCAGCATATCTGGCCCAGCATCCGCGTAGCGGGAGCCGGCAGTACCGCGCAGCGGACGGGCGCCCCGCGGAACGTCCCCCGGCGCGTGCCCGCGGATCCAGCCGCCCGCGTCCCCGGCTGCTGTCAACCGTGCCCCAGGGCGGAAGCCCGCAGGATACCGTTGGCCACTGCGAGCGCCAGGACTGCGCTGTGACCTGCTGGGACGCGCTGCAGGTTCCATCTCGGCGGCGCTTAAGCCAAGGGCCGGCCTGGCAACGTTAAAGACGAGATAAAGCTAGTTCGCGTTTGACCGGCCATGTCTCCTGATTTGATATATTGAACCTTTCAGGCTGTGGTCGGCTCCGCTGCGTCCCTGGGCGCCGGTCGGCGGCGGCGTGCTGCAGGGCTGGCGACTCGCTGCAGGACCTGGCGAGGAGGGCGGACCTTCCGTTAAGTTCCGCGTTGCTAATCACCGGCGCGCAGATGGGAGCAATGTGGGCGCGGGACCGGGCGAAGGTAATGAGTAAGCGGAAAGGAGGCATTACTTCGGCCAGTCCTGTTTGGAGTAGCACTGTTTCCGGAAACAGTACCTCTGGAAACGGCACCTCTCGAAACGGCACCTCACTAAGCACGGCTTCAGGAAGCCCCGCCACGGGAAACGTGTCGTATCTGCGTGCCGCTGCCTCGGCTGGCGGCTCCTCGGGGAGTCAGCGTTTGCGATGACGAAAGCATGATGAGCAGCATTAGCAAGATAACGGGAACCGGTACCCCGGCGGCTCTTGACGCTGCCGTGCCGGTGAGTTCCGGGCCGACGCGTTTCGCGCGCGTCCTGGCCGGATTTGCTGGCGGCGGAATCGTCAGCGCGCTGCTGGTCATGGTCGCGGCGTCACTGCTGCGCAGCAGCTGGGCTGTCCCGCCGCTGCCCCTTCCCGCTATCGGGCCGCCGTGGGGCCTGGTCGGCGTGCAGGTGCAGCCTGCGGCAATTACCGTGGCCCTTTGGCTGAGTGCCGTCGTCGGGGGCGCCGCGGTGGCGGCCGGGCTGGTGGCTGTGCACCGCGGGGTACGGCCGAGCATCCGGCTGCTGGTGACGGTAGCGGTCATTGCCGTCGTAGTGCTGACGGTGCTGCCGCCGGTCGGGTCGACTGACGCGCTGGACTACGCGGTCTACGGCCGAATCATGGCCCTCGGTCACAGCCCCTATGTAGAAGTACCTAACCAGCTGCGCATCGCGCACAACGCGTTCGCCCAGTCCGTGCCGGTTAAATGGGACCAGTCACCGAGTGTTTACGGCCCGCTCGCGACGCTCGAGCAGTTCCTCGCGGCCAAGCTCGGCGGGGCGTCGCCGGCGCGGATAATCTTCTGGCTGAAATTGTGGAACGCGATTGCCTTCGGGGTCGTCGCGTTCGCAGCTGACCGGCGGCTACGCAGCGACCTGGCGATGCGGCTGCGAGCGCATCTGCTGTGGACGGTGAACCCGCTGCTGTGGTGGAGCCTGATAGCGGCCGGACATGTTGATGTGATAGCCGCCGCGCTCGGCCTGCTGGGCCTGCTCCTGCTCCGCGGCCCGATTCTGCCCGGCACTATCCTGGGCGGCCTGGCGCGGAGCGGACCAGAATTTCGGCTGGCGGGGAGCGCGAACCGGGCTGCACCGCCGAAGCTGAAGCCTGGCTGGAAGTCCGTCGGCGCCCGAATGCAGCTATCGCGGGTGCTGGCGGCCGGCGCGCTGCTCGGCGCAACCGCGGATATCAAGATCAACTATGCGCTGTTCGGCCTGGCCCTGGCCTGGGTGCTGCGCCGGTCGCCGGCGGCGCTGGCAGCTGCGGCAGTCGGCGCATTCGGGGTCCTGATTCCTAGCTATGCGCTGTTCGGGCTGCCTGCCCTGAAGGCGGTCGCGGTCCGCGGCAATGCCGACAACTTCTACGGGCTCTTGTTCTACCCGCGGCTTGTGTACCGGACGCAGATCGCGGTGATCGCGGTGATCGCGGTGATTCTCGTATCGCTGCTGCTGCTCCGGCGGCTGCCGGTAGGGCCGCCCGGCTCGCCGGCTATCCGCTCGGCGCTGGCGCTTACCGTCTCATGGCTGTTCTTCTGGCCGTACCAGCTGCCCTGGTATGAAGCGATGATCATCTGCCTGCTTGTCCTCTACCCGAGGACAAGACTTGACTGGCTGGTGCTCGCGCGGCTCACGGTTGCCACGTTGTCCAGTATGCCGGGTAATCCCACTTTTCCGCGTGGCTCCTCCCTTACTATTCAAAACCGGTACAACGTCCTGATTATCACACCCGCGGTGCTGTTTGCCGTCTGCATCAGCGTAGTTCTGCTGGCCGTTACCCGCCGCTGGCAGCGACGCCCGGCGAAACCGGGCCTGGCAAAACTGCGCCCGGTGAAACTGGGCCAGGAGGGATCGAACTCACTGGAAGCCGGGAAGGGGAGAGGCCCCGCGGCGGCGGATTTAAGTGACGCGCCGGACAACGCCGCCGTGCTGTGAGAATGTCGCAACGAACGAACGTCAGGCAGCCGCCCCCCGACCACCAGACGCGAAGGCACGATGAGCCGCATAGCCGGTAATGGCACCCGCAGTAATACGTCTTCGGCAAATAAGCCGGATGCGACTTCGCGGCTGCCATTGCCAACGCGACTCCTGACCAGCCTTTCCGTAGCGGCCATCGGAGCCGCTCTGGTGATCATGATTGTGGCGGCCCTGTTCCGCAGCAGCTGGATGTTCCCGCACCTGCAAATGCCGGCTTTCGGGGCGCCATGGGGCGTCAGTGCCGTGCACCTGTCGCCGGTACCGGTTTTCGTCGGGCTGTGGTCGAGCGCGCTGCTCGGGGCGGTTGGCATCGCTGCCGGCCTGGCGGCGGCGCAGCGCGGGGCGCGACCCAGCATGCGGCTGATCCTGGTCGCGGCAGTGATCGTGATCGGAACGCTGGCCGTGCTCGCCCCGGCCGGGTCCACGGACGCTCTCGACTACGCGACCTACGGCCGGATCATGGACCTCGGGCACAGTCCCTACGTATTCACGCCGCATTCCCTGCGGATCATCGATCCCGTGTTCGGTTCTGCCATCCCGCACAGGTGGCAGCGCAACGTGAGCGTCTACGGGCCGGTTGCGACGATCGAGCAGTTCCTGGCGGCGAAGCTGGGCGGCGCGTCACCGGCCCGCATCGTGTTCTGGCTGAAATTGTGGAATGCGCTGGCGTTCGGTCTCGTCGCGGTCGTGCTGGACCGGCTGCTGCGCGCCAGGCCCGCGATGCGGCTGCGCGCGCACCTGCTCTGGACCCTCAACCCGCTGCTGCTGTGGGACCTGGTCGAGGCAGGTCATCTTGACGTGCTCGCGGCGGCGGCCGGCCTGATCGGCCTGATCGTCCTGGGCGAGCAGTCGGGTGCGGCCAGGCCGCGGGTGCTGCATGCGCTGAGTGCTGGCGTCCTGCTCGGGACCGCCGCGGACATCAAGATTAACTATATTCTTTTCGCGTTGGCCCTTGCCTGGGTACTGCGCCGGTCACTGACGGCGCTCGCAAGCGCCGTCGGCGGCGTCCTGCTCGTACTCGTGCCCACCTACGCATGGTTTGGCAGGCCGGCCATCGCGTCCGTGCTCGCCCGTCGCAACACATCAAGCGCCGACAACTTTTACCAGCTTTTCGCGCCGGTCGACCAGAGGGGGACTTCCTATCTCGGGATCCTGGCCGGGGTCATTGTCGTCGCCGTCGTGATCTTGCTGTTCCGCTACCTGCCGCCAGGACTGTCGTCCTGGCCGGCGGTCCGGCCGGCCCTGGCACTGAGTGTGGCCTGGCTGTTTTTCTGGCCGTACCAGCTGCCCTGGTACGACACGATGGCGATCTGCGTGCTGGTGCTGTACCCGGCGTCCCGGCTGGACTGGCTGGTAATCGCGCGGCTCACGGCCGCCACGATCTCCAACATGCCGGGTAACCCGTTCCTGCCCGTCAACAAGGCGCTGGTCACGGCTGATCACTACGCCGTATCCGTGCTGGCCCCGATAGTGCTGCTCGCCGCTGCTGCCGGCCTGATCGTGCTGTCCCTGACCGGCGCCTGGAAAATGCGCGCCGGTAGCCGGCCGGCCGGTGCCGCGGTGACTGAGACGGTCGAGCCGTTCCGCCAGGTCGCGAGCTAGCTCCGCGGCCCGGCCCTGGCAGACCGATTCTTTTCAGCGCGGCCTGGGCCGCCGGGCGGTGCCGGGCCGCCGGCCGTTCCCGTCACAGTGGCTGGCTCCGGCGGCGCTGCCAGACCAGCAAGCTGGCCAGCGCTGCGGCCACTGCGATCGCCGTCGTGTGGCCGACCGCTGCGACGTCCAGGCTGGTCAGACCGGCGAAGATATGGCCGGCGAACACAAGGATGGCGAAGCCGGCCGTGGCGGCTATCCGGGCCGGCCACGAGCCGTAGAGCACGGCCGCCGCGATCGCCGACACCACGACGTAGGACGGGCCGATGTCGAGGAGGTTCAGGTCCGCGGCCGGCAGCAGGCCGCGGCTCACCCGATCATCCACGATGCCCTCGCTGACCAGCGTGCCGATTATCTGCCCGGCGGCGCAGACCAGCGCGGTCCGCCAGTTACCCAGGGCCCGGTTGGCGCCGAACATGGCGAGCGTGATCAGCACCGGCCAGGCACCGGCAGAGCCCGCGATGAAGGCCGAGGCTGCCAGCGAGCCGACCGGGTCGTGCCGCAGGTTGACCACGTTGGTGCTGGCCCACTGGCTGATCGCAGCTTGCTCCGAAGCGGACCGGGCGTCGTAGATCAGCGCCGTGACGACGAAAACTGCCAGGTACAGCCACGCAACCGCGTAACTGCGCAGCCAGGCGGCACTGCGCAGCAAGGCGGGACTGCGCAGCCGTGCGGGACGGATCACGAACCGAGCCTAGCCAGAAGTCTTCCGGCTGCGCCGCTGGCTCATGATCACGGAGGACGGTCAGCGCCGGCAACCGGCGACCCTCCGTGATCATGAGATGCTCCACGCGGGGATAAGCAGCGCAGCCCTGGGCTTGCGGGTTGCGGTTGACAATCATCGAAATTAAGTTCGATGATGATGGCTATGGTAGCCACGATTACACAGGTCAGGCAGGTTAACCAGCTTAGGCCGGATAAGCAGCTGGCTTCCCTGGACTTCGGGGAGAGCACCGGGGTGCGGGCAGCGAATTCTGCGGTGGCGCTGCCGGGGGAGAGCGTGCTGCCGGGGGAGAGCGTGCTGCCGGGGGAGAGCGTGCTGCCGGTACTCCCGGCCCTGCGCGCGCTGCTGCCCGGCGGGGCGCTGCAGCGCGGCTCGGTGATAGCGGCCGGCGGCTGGGGCCTGCTGTGCCTGGCGCTGGCCGCCGGGGCATCTGCGGCCGGCGCGTGGTGCGCGGTAGCGGGACTGCCGCATTTCGGCGTGCGGGCCGCTGCTGACGCGGGCCTGGACCCGGGCCGCCTGCTGCTAATCGCGGACCCGGGTGCCGTCTGGCCGCAAGTGACGGCGTCGCTGCTGGACGGCTTCGAGATTGTCGTGCTCCGGCCACCGCAGCGGCCGTCTGCGCAGCTGCGGCGAAAAATCGAGGCGGTGGTGCGCCGGCACGCAAGCGTGCTCGTGGTGGCGGGGGACTGGGACGGGGCGGCTGTCCGGCTGCACATTGCCCAGCAGGAGTGGACCGGGATCGGCGCCGGGCATGGGCGGCTGCGCGCCCGCCGGGTTCAGGTAGTGGCAGCCGGGCGGGGCACGTGGTCACGACCGCGGGCGCGGTGGCTGTGGCTGCCCGGTCCGGATGGCTCCGTAACCGCTGCGGCTGACCAGCCTGGACGCCAGCTCGCCGGTGCCGGTGCCGGTGCCGGTGCCGGGGACACGGCCGCTGCCGTTCCGGCCTGGCGGCAGCTGGATACCGGATGATCACGGGCGCTTTTGTGATGAGACCGCCGCCCGATGAGGGACGCCGCCCGATGAGGGGCGGCGCGCCGCGGCGAGTCCTCGTCGTCTGCTGTGATGGCTGGTCGCAGCCGCCCCCCCATGGGCAGCCTGCGGCCGGCCCAGGTGAGTTCGCCGAGCTGGCGGGCGTGGTCGAAGACTTCTGCCCGCAAGTGGAAGAGCTGCGGCCGGGTGTCTGCGCGATCAGTGTCCGCGGGCCGGCCCGGTACTTCGGCGGCGAAGGTGAGCTAGCGAGGAAAATCAGCGAAGCGGTAACGGGACGGGGGCTGCACTGCCGGGTGGGTATCGCCGACGGCATGTTCGCCGCGCTGCTGGCTGCCGGGGCAGTTCTAGCTGAGGGGCTGCCGTCTGGGGGAGCGTCATCCGGGACCATCGTGCCGCCGGGCGGGGCAGCCGCGTTCCTTGCTCCGTTTCCGGTTGCCGCGCTGGGCCTCCCGGAGTTCGACGAGCTGCTGCCCCGGCTGGGAATAACGACGCTGGGGCAGTTCGCCGCGCTGCCGGCCGCCGAGGCGGCAAACCGGTTCGGAACGCAGGGAGCACGCGCTCACCGGCTCGCACGCGGACTGGATCCCCGCCTGCTGGTACCCCGGCCGCCCGCGGCTGACCTTTCCGTCCAGCAGGAATTCACGCCGTCCGCAGAGCAGTCCGAGCCCGTAGTTTTCGTCGCGAAGGGACTAGCTGATCAGCTGCATGCCCGGCTTGCCGCCAGCGGCCTTGCCTGCGTGCGGATTAAAATCCAGGTGTTCTTCGAGGACGGGCAGGAGGTTACCCGGCTGTGGCGGCACGACGGGCTGCTGTCCGCGCTCGCGGTCGCCGAGCGGGTGCGCTGGCAGCTGGACGGCTGGCAGCTGGACGGCTGGCAGCCTGGCCGGACTGCGACTCCTGCGACTCCTGGCCGGCCTGCGGCTCCTGACGGTCTTGCCGCCACCGCCACCGGATGGGCCCCTGGTGCACCAGCCCTCGGTGCACCAGTGATCGGTGCGGCCGCGGCCGACAGCCGCGTGCCGGGCCTGATGGAGGTGGGCGGGATCACCTTGCTGCGGCTGGCTCCCGAGCAGCTGGTCCGGGATCAGGGCCGCCAGCTGGGCTTGTGGGGCGACGCGGTGGTCAGCGACCGGGTGGCGCGCGCCGCGGTGCGGGTGCAGGCGATGCTCGGTCATCAGGCGGTGACCAGGCCGGTCCTGGCGGGCGGTCGCAGCCCGGCTGAGCAGGTGCTGATGGTTCCCTTCGGCGACATGCAGACTCCGCTGCTTCCGGCCGACCGGAACCGGGATCTGCCCTGGCCAGGGAAGATCCCGGCCCCGGCCCCGGCCACGGTGTACCCGGCGCCGCGGCCGGCCATGATCACTGACAGCTCCGGGGCGCTGGTGACCGTCACCGGGCGCGGGCAAACGTCCGGCTTTCCGGCCTGGCTTTCGCCGGCTGGCCAGCCGGCCCTCGCGATTGCCTTCTGGGCTGGCCCGTGGCCGGTCACCGAACGGTGGTGGGATCCGTACCGCGCCAGTCGGCGAGCCAGATTCCAGCTTGTCACCGAGGACGGGACTGCCTGGCTGGCGGTCGTGCAAGACGGCCGCTGGCTGATCGAGGCCAGCTACGACTGAGAATCTGCGCAGTCAGGATGATCGCTGAATCTAACGCTCGTCACCAGTCCGCGTAGTGATCCAGCTGCCAGTCACCGCGGCGCGGCAGTGTACGGCGGTCGAGCTGGCACAGTGACCCGCGGAAAAATATCAGCGGCCGGGGGTTGGCGCCAGCCACCTCAAGCCGGGTGACGCGACCTATTACCGCGTTGTGGTCACCGACCTCCGCAGCACTCTCAAGCTCGCAGTCGATCCAGGCGACTGATCCGTCCAGGTGCGGGCTGCCCAGCTCGGACAGATGCCAGGAAACACCGGCAAACCGGTCACCGCCACGTGCGGCGAAGGCGCTGCTGTGCTCCTGCTGGCTCTCAGCGAGGATGCTGACGGCGAAGGAGCCCGCGGCGAGGATCCGCGGCATGCTGCGCGACTGGCGATCACCGAAGAATCCCACCAGCGGCGGGTCGAGGGAAACCGAGCTGAAGCTGCCGACCGTCATCCCGGCCGGGTTGCCGTCGCCGTCGATGGCGGTGACCACGGCAACTGACGTCGGCACATGGCCGAGGACGCGCCGGTACGTGGCCGCGTCAAAAACGTGCTCGGCGATGGTCACGTATCGGTCCTCCCCGGCGGTCCCTAGGGCGCCCGATACTAGGACTGGCACGAATACCGAGCCACCTTGCCTGGCCAGTTGCCGGACGGCCCGTTCATCGTATCCACTAGATGACGGCAGCACGGCGTGGCTGTCCCCGTGCTGCTGGCGAGGCGGCGGGCCTGCTTATTGAGGAGCCATCATGATCGCATCGGATCTCGACCGGGTCGGCGGGTACGCTGAGCAGCCGGCCGGCACGGAGCTGATCGCCGCAGCCGCCAGCTTGGTCCCCCTGCTGCGCAAGAATGCTGCGCAGACCGAGCAGGACCGGCGGATCGTCGACGAGAACATTACCGCGCTGCAGGACGCCGGAATGTTCAAGCTTTCCCTTCCGAAAAGGTTCGGCGGATATGAGCTGCCCTGGCGCACCACTTTGCAGGTCGGTGCGGAGCTCGCCCGCGGGGACGGCTCGACTAGCTGGGCGGCGACCCTCATCAATGTCTGCGGCTGGCTCAGCGGCCTGTACCCGGAGCGGGCTCAGCAGGACATTTTCGCCGGTCATCCTGATGCCCGGGTCTGCGGCGTGCTGGCTCCGACCGCGACCAGCCGTGCCGCCGACGGCGGCCAGATCGTGACCGGCCGGTGGGGGTTCGCGTCCGGCTGCCTGCACGCGCAGTGGGCGGTGCTCGGCATTCCCGTCGTCGACGCCAGCGGGGAGCATGTCGATCAGGGGCTTGCCCTGTTCCCGATGAGCGACCTGACCATCGCCGACACCTGGCATGTGGCGGGCATGCGCGGCACCGGCAGTAACACCCTGGAAGCCCACGAGGTGTTCGTGCCGTCATACCGGATTATGTCGGTTCCCCCTGCGGTGACCGGCGAGTACCCGACCGAGCATCACGACGAGCAGCTGTACCGGTCCGCGTTCGTGCCCGTGCTGGCTATCGTGCTGACCGGGCCGCAGGTAGGCCTGGCCTGGGCGGCGCTCGAAATCGTGCTGGACTCGCTGGCCAAGGGCCGCGGCATTTCCTACACCTTCTACGACAAGTCGAGGCTCGCGCCGACCAGCCAGCTGCAGGTCGCTGCCGCCGCTCAGCTGATCGACACCGCGTTCCTGCACCTGATGCGCGCCGCCGACGATATCGACCGGGCGGCTGCCTCGGGGGAGTACCTCGATTTCCTCGTCCGCGCCCGGGTGCGCGCTGACGTCGGCACGATTGCACGGAACTGCCGCGAGGCTGTTGACCTGCTGCTGAACGTGCACGGCGCCGGCAGTTTCGCTGAGGCCAACCCGCTGCAGCGAATCTGGCGCGACCTTGAGGTGTGCGGACGCCATGCCGTGGTGAACCCCGAGATTTCCGCCGAGCTGTATGGGCGCGCCCTGCTCGGGGTCGAAGAGCAGATCACGGCCCTTATCTGACCTGCCGGCTCCTGCTCCGCCGCATGCGCGGCGGCTTGTTCGCTGCGGAGGCGATCAGGCTATGGTTGACAAATGGCACAAGTGCGCGGTCCCGGGTCCTTGCCGTTTCCTGACCGGCCGCCTGGCAGCGACGGCATGCCGGGCATTGACCACATCATCGTGCTGATGAAGGAGAATCACTCCTACGACAACTACTTCGGGATGCTCGAGCGCGGGGATGGCTTCACCCTGGGCCCTGACGGGCTGCCGCTGAACAGCAATCCTGACGCCAGCGGGCACCCGGTTCGGGCTCATCATCTAAGCCTGCCGCTGAATTCGTCCTTTCACGTGAATCAGACCTGGAACGACTCGCACCGCCAGTGGAATAACGGGGCAATGGACGGGTTCGTCACCACCACCAACAGCAGTGACGTTCCCATGGGATACTTCGACGAGACCGATCTCCCCTGGTACTACAGTTTTGCCCGCAGTTACGGAATCGGGGACCGTTATTTTTCCTCGTGCCTGGCCCAGACTTTCCCGAACCGCCGGTTTCTCCAGGCGGCGACCGCGGCCGGGCTGGTCAGTACCACCGTGATCAGCCCGTTTGCGCGGCCGCCGGCCACCGGGCTGATCTGGGACCTGCTGGACGCGCACCAGATCGGCTGGGCTAACTATTTCGTCGAAATCCCCGATCTGGGCGTGTGGCCGCGGAACCTGCTGCGCTGGCATAAGAACGCCCATGACATCGCCGACTTCTACGCCGACTGCCGGCTCGGGCGGCTGCCGCCGGTCAGCCTGATCACGCCGGAAATATTTCTCGCCAGCGAGGGGGAGTACCAGGACGATCAGGTCGGCGAGGCGTTCACCGCCAGTGTCTTCGAGGCCGCGGCGGCCAGCCCGCAATGGTCGCGCATGCTGTTCGTCATCACCTGGGATGAGGGCGGCGGCTTCTACGACCACGTGCCGCCGCCGCCGGCGGTGGCCCCGGATGACATTCCCCCCGACATCCACGTGCCCCCGGACGAGCCCGGCGGGTACGACCGCTACGGGTTCCGGGTCCCCTGCCTGGTCGCCTCGCCCTTCGCCAAGCCGGGCTATGTTTCCTCAGTCGTGTACGATCACACGTCCATCCTGGCCACCATTGAGCGGAAATGGAATCTGCCGGCCCTGACCCGCCGTGACGCGGCGGCCAGCCCGCTGACGGACTTCCTGGACCTCGACCAGCCACCGCACTTCCCCGTCCCGGCGCCGCTGGCCCGGGCCACCATCTGGCCGTTCACTGGGCAGGCATGACGAGGTCGCCCGGGCAGTCAGGGCTGCGTTCGGGCTAGCTTCCCGGCATCCGGCGGTCCGCTCAGCGCGGAGCGCCGCGAGATTGAGTCAGTGCGAGTTGCGCAGGCGGCAGCCGCGTCCGCATCCCGCGTCAGGACTTCCGGCCAGTGATCTAGTGTCCTGCGTCTTAAGTTTTAAGACTTATTTCTGCTAGTTTATGGCCATGTCACATTCGGGTCCTTCTGCCGTGCAGATCGTGCTGTCTGAAGATGAGCGGGCTGAGCTGATGGGCCGGGCGGGGTTGGCGGGGCGCCGGCGGGCTGACCGGGCCCGGATCATCTTGGCGTGTGCGGAAGGGATGTCGAATGCTGGCGTTGCGCAGGCGCTGGGGGTGGCGGTCAGGTCGGTGTCCAAGTGGCGGCGCGAGTTCGCCGGGGAGCGGCTGGCCGGGCTGGAAGATGATGCGCCGATCGGCAGGCCCAAGGCGGAACTGGTCCTGGAGGAGGCGGAACGGGTGCAGCTGGTCCGGTGGGCCAGGCGCGCGAAGACCGCCCAGTACCTGGCGCTGCGGGCGAGGATCGTGCTGCGCTGCGCGGAGGGCGGGACGAACAAGCAGGCCGCCGCTGACCTGGGGGTGGATGGGTCAGCGGTGGACCGCTGGCGGGCCCGGTTCATCGCCGGGCGCCTGGATGGCCTGCATGATGAGCCGCGGCCGGGCCGGCCGCCGTCGGTTCTGCTGGACCAGGTCGAGGACGTGATCGTGGCCACGCTGGAGTCCGTCCCGGGCAAGGACACGCACTGGTCGCGTGCCTCGATGGCCAGGCACTCGGGGCTGAGCAAGTCCACTATCGGGCGGATCTGGCGCAAGTTCGACCTCAAGCCGCACCTGCAGGACTCCTTCAAGCTGTCCACCGACCCTTTCTTCCTGGAGAAGGTCGTCGACGTTGTCGGGCTGTACCACAACCCGCCCGAGCGTGCCGTGGTGCTCTGCGTGGATGAGAAGAGCCAGATCCAGGCTTATCCGGGGGGCGATCCGGGCGTCCGCAACGACGGGTAAGCGGGTCGTCGTGCCGTCGGCGTGTCTTTCCCGGACGGATTATCTCCCGCGGATACGCTACCGGGCGTGACGGTTAGTAACGGGGAGTGCCGTGCTCAGCGGCTGAAGTTGCCGGGCGGGGATCTGTCGTGGACGGTGCTGGGCAGTGATTACCGTCCGGTCGGGCCGGCCGAGGAGTTCCTGGAGTACTTACGTGTTCAGCGGGCGTCGCCGAACACGGTGAGGTCGTATGCCCGGGCGCTGGCGTTGTGGTGGCAGTACCTCTTGATCGCAGCCAGTCTTAGCAATCGGATTTAACGGGCGATTCTAATTTTCCGGGATATACGGGCTTCTCCGCGGGAGTTTCTCCCTGGAGTGGGAGGCTCTGGCGAACGCGCGAGTGGATCGGG
>JAABUX010000590.1_pt1 | contig 61296 bp, 68 predicted proteins | sample 5561851 | NCBI WGS metagenome assembly JAABUX01 (sample SAMN10711883, study PRJNA513361) | rock metagenome | isolation source: Antarctica rocks | place: Antarctica: Victoria Land, Richard Nunatak red sandstone | collected 2016-01-03
ACCTGTTCGACGGTTAAATGATCGGCTGCTCGTGTGATGCTGCTCATACATGCTCCTTCTCTTCCTTCTCACAATTCTTAGAGCTAGCCTATCATTTTGTTACATATGATTGCAAATTAGTATGAGAACGTGAGTCCAAAAAAGAAGTTCGTTTTGTGCTCTTCATCCGGTCACCTAGAAAACATGGATCAAAGGACACGTTATGGTTCCTAAATTGGACTGGAGTTGCACATATGCGTCAAAGGCTCAGCTATTCATATACTGTGTGTTTGCTCTAAAGTGGCTTCTCAAGCGGTGCATAGGACAGGTTATGGTTCTATTAGTTGGATACTCTATCTGTCAAATCACAGCGTGAGCGGAGAAGAGACGAATCAGGTCCGACACGAAGTGTCTCCGTGCCAGAGGACGTGTTGGCTTTTTGAACATGCAAGAGATGAAAGGACAAGGCGGAGCAGGACAGTTGTGAGCAATCTCTATACAATGCTCTTTACTAAGAATAATAGTATAATTTCATATCGTTTCATACCATTTTAATAATGATATGTAATGGTCCTTCATACGTTTTTTCCTCTCTGCATCAAAAGGAAGTCTTAGCTTCCTCCTTCCATTCTATGGTCTCCTGGTGCTAGGAGATCGTTGATCGTCCCCCTACACCTTGCAGTAAAGACTCCCCTTCCAAAAACTGTGCCGCACGTATCTCCTTTGCGGTTATAGGACTCTTTCCTTCACGCAGAGCCAAAGGGCGTATACTGCATAGTATCGTTGTCTGTATAATTTATTTTTATACTTTTGTCTTACTTTGTTATTTCAATGTAACTATAAATGTCTTTTCTATACAAGATTCTCTCTTTTTCTCAAAAACCTTGACTTTTTCTCTTCTCTTGTGTATCCCTTTAAAGGATGTACAAGTCATCTGTACGTTACTTCTTGAGTGGAGTTCATCTATGGAGTATAGAGAGCTTCTGCTTCTTTTCTCGCTTTCTCTTTTTCACCAAGGAAGGATTCTCTTCTCATAGAGGATGATGATTTCTTGTGTCCAGGAAGGAGTGTTGTATTTATTGATCCGTCTCTCATCATGTCTCAATACCACCCGAAAGAGGTTCTCCCATGCTGCATCATTTGTGTGGCGCGTTTCGTCGTAGCAGGATGATGCTCTGACAAGATTGAAGCCCTTAGGCAGAGCATCATTGGCGACTCGTATCGCAGGCTTATTATAGCACTGCGGTCTCTCTTTGTGAACCCAAAACGGTCATGACAGGCTTCCATCCGTTGAACGCATTCTTCTTTGTGTTGTGTATGTCGTTCTCATAGCTGTTGTATTTCTGGTGCATCCGCTTATGAATGTGGGCAAACGGACAGTGCTTTGCTCGTCCGTGGGCGTGAGACATCAAGCCCCTCCATTTGGGAGATGCAACAAGAATGACCTCTCAGAAATGGAGGGGCTTGATGTTCTCTCATCCTTCGCGCACGCTCTCGGCGTCGCTTCTGCATCGGCCTCATTTCCGGCTGACCTTCTCCTTTCCACGTTTCGTGCGTTTGCTGCTCGTTGCGCTGCTGCTCGGCGGCTTTGTCCTGGGTGCCGAGAGCGGTATTGCTCGTGCCGCGACTCGCCAGTTGCCTTCCGCTGTATCCACCTCTTCGTCCACGCCACAGAGCGGAGTAGCTAGTGGGTCTGCAACGACTGGCTCGTCGCTCCCATCCACTTTCGTGCTGCCCCATGTTGCCACGCCTACCAACCCGTATGATACTGGACTGGGTGTGTTGCCCTTCTCCACCTATGTCAAGCATCCGTTGAATGTGTGTGCCTGTGGCAAGAAAGAACTCATGGTCAATGTCGCGACGGGCAACCTCGTGCTGCATAGTGTCGAGATGCAGATTCGAGGCACAGGTGAAGACCTCGATATCGACGCCTACTACAATAGCCAGCCCAACGGCAATGCCTATCAAGAGATGGGCAGCAACTGGAACCTGAGCTTAGGGCGGCAGGTGTACCTCGACGAGAGCCATGTGGCAAGCTACGTCATCCTGTATGGCAGCAGCAACTACGATACCTATTTCGCCCATAATGGCGATGGCACCTTCACCAGTCCTCCTGGCATCAATGCCACGCTGAAAGATAATCACAACACCACCTACACCCTCACCTATCACAGCAACGGACAGCAGTGGCTCTTTGGCACCAATGGCAGCCTGTCCTCCATCACCGATAAGAACGGCAACCGCATCTCCGTGAGCGAGAGTGGGAATTTGACCACCTCCATCACCGATACGCAGGCCCGTGTCGTCACGGTGGGACACAACACGTCCAACCTCATCTCTGGCCTCACCGACTCGACGGGACGCAGTACCACCTATGGCTACAAAAACGGCACCCTGACCAGTTCCACCGATCTCTTGGGCAAGATGACGGGCTATACCTATACGGGAACCGACATCACGACCATCATGGACGCTCGCAACAACAACACGACCATCGCTTACGACAGCAGTCATCGTGTGACCTCGATCACTGACCCCATGAGTGGCGTGACGAAGTTCACCTACACCAGTGGCAACACCGTTGTCACCGATGCCAATGGACACGCCAGCACCTACACCTATGACAGTGGCTTCAAAGTCACCAAGACGACCAATGCCCTGGGTCATGCGAGTCAAACCGCCTTTGATGCCACCAACTACAATGTGACCTCGACCACCGATGCGTTAAGTAATACCAACCTCTTCGGTTTTGACACGAAGAACAACCTGAGCACCGTCACCGATGGCAATGGCAACAGCAGTACGGCGACCTACACCAACTCGTCGTTCCCGTACTATCCCGATAGCGCGACGGATACACAGGGCAACACACTCAGTTATGCCTACGACGCGGTGGGCAATGTGAAGCAGACCACTGATCCACTTGCCACCCAGAATAACGAGACGTACAGCTACAATAGCAATGGCACGATCTCCAAAGTCACCGACGCCAATGGACACGCCACCAGCTATGGCTACGACAGCAAGGGCAACCTGACCAGCATCACGCCACCCAGCCCGCTCGGCTCGGAAACCCTGACCCCCGATGCCCTCAGTCGTGTGAGCAAGGTGGTCGATGGCAACGGCAACAGCACCAGCTTCCAGTACAACGCCCTGGACCGTATGACCCAAATCACCTACACCGATGGCTCAAACACGCGCTACACCTACGACGATGATGGCAACGTGTTGACCCTCACCGACAACACGGGTGAAACGGACTACGCCTACGATGCCCTCAACCGTATGAGCAGCAAGAAGTTGCCCAATGGCTCGGTGCTCTCGTATGGCTACGACAAGCTGGACAACTTGACCAGTTACAGCGATGTTGGTGGCACCGTGAGCTACGGCTACAACTCGGTCAACCTGCTCACCTCGCTGACGGAGCCGAGTGGAGCGCAAACCAGCTATGGCTATGACAACGCCAATCGTCGCATCAGTATGACCTTGCCCTCCTCAACGGGTATCACGGTGAGCTATGGCTACGATCACGCCGGGCACACGACCTCCATCAAGGCGGTCAAAGGCTCGACCACGCTGCTCTCGCTCACGTACAGCTACACCAAGAGTCTCAAGACGGGCACGAGCTACAGCGACAACACATCGCAGACCTACAACTTCACGTACAGTTATGATGCCTTGAACCGCTTGACGGGGGCGGCAGGCTCAGGCAGCACCAGTAGTAGTTACAGCTACGATGGGGCAGGCAATCGCACCTCGGCCACCAGTCATGGCGTGACCACGACCTACAGCTACAACAGTGCCGATGAGTTGGTGAGCAGCCTCGTGAATGGCACGACCACGACCTACAGCTACGACGGCAACGGCAACCAGCTCACGGGTGCCGGACGCACCTTCAGCATCAACAACCGGAACCAGACGACGGGCATCAGTTTCGGCAGTTCCACCGATAGCTACATCTACAGTGGAGCCGACCAGACCGACCGTGTGAGGCTCAACCGCATCAACGAGGTCTACAGTGCGCTCGGCTTGAGCGTGGATGGAGCGGGAAGCTCGTCGCCGACGTATTACACTCGTACTAACCAGGGGCAGTTAGTCAATGAAAGGACGACAGCAGGCACGTACTACTACCTGATGGATGATCTCGGCTCCGTGCTCAAAGTGGTTGACAGCAGTGGTACCGTGAAGAACAGCTACTACTACGACGCATTCGGCAACAGTCTGAACAAGAGCGAGACGGTAAGCAACCCCTGGCAGTTCGCGGGTGGCTACTTCGACACCACCACGGGCCTGTACAAGTTCGGTACACGCTACTATGACCCACAACAGGGCAGGTGGACACAGATGGACCCCGTGGGAGGAAGTGTGGGTAAAATCGGGTCGGGCAATCCGTATGTCTATGCGGATAATGTGCCGACGATGCATGTGGATCCCAGTGGAGCTAAATCATGGCTAGATTGGTTCTTGTTATGCGTAGGGATACCTTTTAATGCATTTCTCAGTGTTCTGGGAGGATTTCTGTGGGCTTTGGATGGACTCATTGGGTACCTTGTCGCGATTGGTGCAATAGCGACAGCACCAGCATGGGCACCTTGGGTAGGGTTTATAGGAGTCTCGATCATTGTGGTGGTAGGTCTCGTTTGTGCTGGATTTGCTACATACGCCACACTTCGGAATCTTTAAAACAGAGAAGAGAGTTTTGCTCTTAAAATCTGCTGCTCTACTAATAAGCTAGCTTTTCATGCTACGCTTATCCTGTAATCGAAGAAGAGACGTTCTTCGGTAGAATCTGAATGGTTACATGCATGATAGAAGTTCTTTCTTAGAAAGGTTTCTAACTCAAGAAAGACTTCTGTCACGCTAAAAGTTTCCTTTGCTTAAAGGAGACTTCATACTACTCACAAGAAAAAAGAAAGGCAAGTGTTTTATGAAGCAGCAAAAGATAAAGAGAATAATTTATTTAAGTTTAAGCCTAGTGGTGTTCTTCCTCTTATTATTTACTCTTGTATGGAAATTTTTACCTCCTTTTTTTATCATCCTAGCTTTGGTACTGAGTGTTATCGGTTTTGTAATAAGTATTCAACTCTTTCGGGGCAATGGCAGTAATGTTTGAGATTAGGATCAAAATCCTTTGCCAAAAAGGTTGATTGTAGTTCACAAACTCAAAAATTAGGTCCAGAGTACTTCTGCTTTATGAACTTTATTAAGAAAAGTAGAACACTATGATGAAAGGGCAACATCAGGACGTACTACTACCTGACCGACGACCTCGGTTCCGTACTCAAAGTCGTCGATAGCAGTGGCACCGTGAAGAACAGCTACTACTACGACCCGTATGGCCTGAGCCTGAACAAGAGCGAGACGGTCTCGAACCCCTGGCAGTTCGCCAGTGGCTACTACGACGCGAATACGGGCTTGTACAAGTTCGGCACGCGGTACTACGACCCGCAGTTGGGCCGCTGGACACAGAAGGACCCAGTCGGTGGCAGTATTGGCAAGATTGGATCGGGTAATCCATATGTCTATGCAGGCAACGAGCCGAACATGCAGGTGGATCCGAGTGGTAGGTTTACTTGTGGAGGAGATCAAGCAAATGTTGTTATCGGTGGCGTACTTCTTGCTGCTGTAACAATTATTGCTGTAGTAGCTACTGGTGGTTTGGCAGGTTTAGCGTTAGGAATTGCATACGCAACGGTAGCAACTGGAGCAGCAGGAGGTGCTTTTGGACTTGCACAGCTTACAGACGCAGCAACAACTGCGTGTTGTAATCAACCCCTTTACTAGCAAGGGAAACGATTATAACACAAATTTTATGTAAATTGTGAGAAGTAGGAAGGGATTTTTAATCTCTTGATTTCTCATTACTCGCTAAGTAGTAGTGTTGTTGATAGAGTTTTGTTACCTAATCCCGAAAAGAGGTTCTTAAAGGGATTAGGTAACAAGATTACTAGAAGTAATTTTGTTACCTTAATTTACTGGTGGATGTTCAAAAAAGGACAAACATATGAACAACATCAACCGTGCAGTGATCTTCTTTGTTCTTGGTATCATCGCATTAATTGGAGGAATTACGCTATTTCTAATAGGTATAAATGGAGTGATAGTAAGTGTAGTATCAGTTCCTCTTTTTATTTTTGCTTTGTATTCTTACCAATTGGGCAAAAAGGGTGAAACTTGATTATTTTCTCTTGTCCCAATAAATAAATTTGCTTATGCGTGAGTTAGAGAAACTTTTGCTCACCAAAGCTCTTTCTTTGAAAAAGTGTTAGAGATAGGCTTGTAGCATTAAAAAGAACATCCCGTTTAGTTTACTATAGTTTATAGTACATAAGAAAGGCAGAGTAAATAGATGAGCAAACAAATATCGTCCTCTCTTCCAACACCTTGTCCTGAATGCGGTGGCGAACGTGTAGTAGCTCAGACTACTAACTATATGTCAGTGTATAAACCGGGTACACTTGCTCGGTCGGGTTCTTTGTTGAAATCACTTGTTTGTATCACTTGTGGATATACTGTATTTTATGCGGTAGAGCCAGCAAAACTAAAACCAGATACGCCCTCTTAACGGTTTTCTTTCTCTTTGTATCGTCGTATGTGTGGGGAAGTGCGATACGACACGCTACAAAAGAGAGGACACAAACATATTCTTATGTACTGTATCACCTACTCCTCCTCTCAGCAAAAACAATAAGTGCATAACGAGAGGCACATACTACTACCTGAAGGATGATCTCGGCTCCGTGCTCAAAGTGGTCGATAGCAGTGGCAGCGTCAAGAACAGCTATTCCTACGACCCCTACGGCAACAGCCTGAACAAGAGCGTCAACTCACGCGCAATGAAAAAGTCCTCGATTCAGGAAACACGTACCTCTCTTGTTCTAGGAACTTTTAGGAGTGTTCCTACCCGCTCCTCTGCCCCTGATGTAGAGTAGACGGCCAGCGCGTTACCTTGCGGCACGTTTCCAACCGTCCCTCCCCAAATGAAGTAGGGTACCGGCGAGGTTCTGCTGCCAGACCTTTTCCGTTACCCCCTTCCCAAACGATGCAGGCCCGTTTCCGAGCACATCGCTTTCCAGAGAAACAGGTCTTAGAAGTGGGAATAAGCGAGGACTTACGCAATGTGCGGCCTTGCAACCCACTATCAATCAGCTCTGTTTCTCCTGCCATCCTTTGCCCTGTGGACGACCTTCTCGTCCTCCCTGGAGGGACGTGACCCCCACGACTCACTATGATGGCTCTGTCACCTTGCCGTTCGCACGGTTTAGGTGATCCCGCGGTACGTCGCCATGATACGTCCGAGCTTCCCGTAGCGTCTCCACTCATCTCTTGATGGACCTCGTTGGTCCCCGTTCACCCTCAAGGGATTGCCTCGGCCCACAGTTCATGCCAAAGCAGAAGGTGACATCGTTTTCAAGCGTTCTTCCGATGGGTGCGCACATTCACCCCGTCGAGATTGGAGTTCAGGCAATCCAGCTTTACGCATAGGAAGCGGGTCCTACGGATACCCTGCCCTACAACGCCTTCGGGCATGCACCGCTTGCCTGGCATGCTTAGTCCCCTCGAGGTTTCCCTTTCAGGTATGCCAGTAACCCAGAAACCTTTCCCCAGTTTCCCCTGCTTGCAGCAGGAATATCACAACGCGCCTCACGGCGCACACCGTGCTTGCACCTTTCAATGCACACGGCTTTCCAAGTCTGTGCTTCATCTTCCCTATGGCTAATTGCACCCTCCGGTACACCACAGGTACTTACCTTGCACATAACTCTGCGGCCCTTCCCCGTGTCCTGGGTATTACCCCAAGCATTTGAGTACTACGACCGCTCCGTCGCCATGAGCGTCTCCGCTTGTAGGCGATCCCGAAGTTCACCCGTTTCCCTGGTCCGTCCGTAGGTTCGTCGTTCGGCGGTTTGCTTGGTCACTCCAAGTCCCTCTGGGGAGAGCAGTAATGCCGAAGCTGCCACTTTCGTCATTACCCCAGACAGAGGGAATAGCACCATCTTCCTCTGGGCGACGTACTACACCGAGTCGCCTGGCGTTTGCCCAATCCAGGGCTAACCATAGACGGCCTAGCTCGCACAGCTTCTTGAGAGAGGGTGCTTCCCTCACTGTGCTTTCACTCCATGCTCCTGTTCCCTTCAGCTTTCGCTTCCAGGTAAGGAAGTGCTTTATTCACCTTTGCTCCAGTGAAGCTGGACTCCTCCAGCAAGGAAAACGAATGCTCATCGGCGCACGACAACTTACGTAGCTCTACCCCTGGTTAACATCAGCCGTTGCGAACATGAAATTGACCTAGCAAAGAGCAGTAGCATATACGTCTCCTGCTCTTTGTGCCGCTTTCCCCTCAACCACTTTTCTGTTCCATTGCAGATACTGTCGCCGAATGCAGACGGTGTGCTCAATCCACTCACATTTTACGCTCGTTTCTAGGCTCAATCCACGAAGAGAAAAGACATTCGGCGACAGTATCCATTGCACCACAAATCCCACATCCGGCCCAGGCGAGTCATTGTGACGGTGCTGTGCGGTCACTTGTCCTGACAAGAAGATGTGTGGAAAACGAAGGTTTTCTGTACTCTTCCATACAGCCCCAAAAACAGGCCCTTTTTTGTCTGTTTACTCATAGGGAAATCACCTTCCATATCGCTTGCACTTTCATATGAGTTCCTGTACACTAGACTCATCAAAACAGAGAGAAGGAACAAGGCCTATGCGTTTTGGCTACCTTCGGGTGTCCAGAGACAAGCAGACCACTGCACATAACGACCCAAGATGCGCAAGGCTGGTTTCGGCATTGCAGGTATCTCCCCGCAGCAGAGAAGCCGGCTGGGAGGGATCGATGGGTCAAATGAGGAGAAATCGCTTTTGAGCGTCTATTACACCTATGTGCCGCCAATGCCGCTGGCCGATTTTGTAGAGAGCCTCTGGTTGTATGGAAGCACTACTCCGCTCCTGCACGCGAGAGAACGTCGCTTGCCAAGCGGCTCGGTTGAGCTGATCATCAACTTGCGTGAGGATGTGGTAAGCGTCTATGACCGACAGGATACAAACAAGCTCCACAGCTTTCGCACGGGCGTGATCAGCGGACCGTATTCAACCTTCTTCGCCATTGAGACGAGTTGTCTGTCCTCAATGATCGGTGTGGCTTTTAAGCCGGGGGGCGCTGCCCCGTTTCTCCCTTTCCCTGCTGCTGAACTGCAGAACAGGCACGTTTCTTTGGAAACGCTGTGGGGATCACTAGCTCTCGAGTTGCGAGATCGCTTACTGGCAGTTGATACCCCGCAGGCACGTTTCTCCATCCTTGAGCAGTGGCTCCTGACACGAGCAAGACGACCTCTGCTCTGGCGACCCACACTTACCTTCGCGCTCGCTGAACTTCATACCACACAGACCATTTCCGAGGTCGTTGAGCAGACGGGCCTCAGTTCGCGGCGTTTTATCCAGATCTTTCATGAAGCGGTTGGGCTGACGCCCAAGCAATTCTCTCGTGTCAAACGTTTTCAAGAGGTGCTGGGTCTGGCCGAAAAGGGGGAGCAGATCGTTTGGGCAGATATTGCTTTGAGCTGTGGATACTATGATCAGGCGCATTTTATCCATGATTTTCAGGATTTTTGCGGACTGACACCGCGCACCTATCTTGCACAACGAGGCGAGTTTCGCAATCATGTTCCGCTTCTCGACTGAGGTCATATTTTTACAAGACAGATCACTGCCTGTTGACGTATCATAGACCGACGGAGATGGAAACAAGCCAGAATGCTCCACTGAGCTTCTGGTTAAAGTGAAGGATATCTCTGAAGGTTTGCGAGAGAAGGAGAGTATCATAGCAATGAAAACCCCACCGGAAGGCTATCACACCATTACGCCATACCTGACACTTCGAGAGGTAGAAGCGCTGGTTGAATTTGTCAAAGGCGTGTTTGGAGCCAAAGAGCGCTCCCGTGGGCGTGGGGACGCAGGCGGCTTGCATGTAGAACTCACACTCGGTGATTCCATGCTCATGATCGGCGGTGGTCCCACCCTCGAAGAACCGATGACCGCCATGCTCCATGTCTACGTGGAGGATGTCGATGCGGTCTATCAGCGCGCCATCGAGGCCAGGGCATCTGTGCTTATGCAGCCAACAGTGCGTTCCCATGGGGATCGTATGGCCGGTGTGAAAGACCCATTTGGCATGAATGGTATATTGCTACGCCTATTGCGAAGGTCTCATAGACCCAGCGACGAACGGCAAAGCCGGGTGGCGGAGTTTCAAACTCCGCCACCCGGCTTTTTGCATGGGCCGTCTTTGTTCCTTTTGTTTCACCGATGTTCCCCGACATCTCCAACTGGATGAGGTAGCTTCGGACGACACAATGGCTCAAGCTTTTTACCAGACGCTGTAGGACGCAACGTGAGAAAAGAGCATGTCTCCAACGGGCCAAGAACTAGCGTTCTTCACGAAGCTTCCGTTTGTTGATATAGGTGTTGAGAGCAAGGTGGTTGCTATAGCCGAGCAGGTTGGCAATCTTGCGAATAGAGAGGCCCAAAGCCAGCAACTCCTTGATGCGTTCACGGTCGATATCAAACTTGCTTTTCTGAATGACGCCTTTCGGTTTCCCCAGTTTCATTCCCTGCCGCTTTTTTCCTGCTAGTGCCTCTCGGGTACGCACGCTGATCAAATCTCGCTCCAATTCGGCAAACAGGGAAAAGAGGGTAATGACAATTTTCGAATTCATATCGTGGGTATTGAGATCAAGGTTCTGTTTCAGGATAATGACGCGAATATTGCGCTCAACCAATTCGTTGATCAGCGCAATCACATCAGCCGTGCTCCGCCCCAAACGGGAGAGTTCTGTCACGACCAGGGTGTCTGATTCGCTCAGAGTTTGCATCACTTCATAAATGCGCCGCTGTTTACTGGTCTTGCGGGAAGACATCGTGATTTCGACGAACTCGTCGATCTTCACCTCCTTCTTGCGAGCGAACTCGAGTATCTCTAATTTTTGATTGTTCAAATCCTGTTTCTCGGTTGAAGCCCGAAGATAGGCAATTGTTCTGCTCATCGTGCTCTGTTTCTTCTTAACCTAAAAAGAGACGTAAAGAGTATACATAGTGGTATGTACATACTCATAGTATCACATTCCAAAGTGGATGTGTGAAAACGTCCGTTTTCACCTATACAAGCTCTGAGCGTGGTTTTTCGTACGGTTAATACCCGGACCCCAAGTTGACCTTATCGAGGGACTGCAGGTGCTCCTTCTCTGGATCAGCAGTATCAGGTCGAGCGCGATTGGAGGAGTCCCGCGATGAGGAGCTCGACCATGCGGCGGGCATTGTAGCGCGGGTCGTTGTCGGCGCCAATGCAGAGGTTGCCGATACCATACATCAGTTCGAGGGCATCAATATCGACGCTGATCTCGCCGGCTTGAGCGGCGGCGGCGAGCAACTGAGCGCAAACGGGCACGAGGCGGTCTAGGAAGTAGGCATGCAGCGCGTCGAAGCCGACGCTGTCGGGTTGCAGGGCCGCGGCGAGTCCATGCTTCGTGACCAGGAAATCAACGAAGAGGTTGACCCACTGACCGAGTGCAACGTGCGGCGAGCCACTATTCGCCAGCAGAACCGGACCAGCCTCGGCGCAAGCCTCGACCTGATGGCGGTACACGGCAACAACGAGATCCGCTCGCGTCGGGAAGTGGCGATAAATCGTCCCTATCCCGACGCCAGCCGCAGCCGCAATGTCACGCACTGGCGCATCGACACCAGATGTGACGAACACGGAGGCGGCAGCAGCGAGCAACGCCTGCTCGTTGCGCTGCGCGTCAGCCCGCTTCTGCCGGGTTGGTTGCCCCGCTCCCTCGTCACTGGTGGTCATCGCTTCATTGGTAGTCATCGCTTCATTCTCTCAAACACTAGCTTGACAAACGGAACTTTGTTCCGTATAATAGTACTGGAGCATTGCTCCGTTGCTATTATACCATGAAGGAATACAATCTATGAACGAATCAGATATGGCGATTACGGACGCGACTATGAGTGCGCCCACGACCGGGCCGCGTTTCGGGATCGCGACAGCTCCATCGCAGGTCAGCTATCGCGACGTTCTGCGGGTCTGGCGAGAGGCGGACACGATCCCAGAGATCGAGCATGCGTGGCTGTTCGATCACCTCATGCCAATCTTCGGCGATCCGAACGGACCGACCTTCGAAGGCTGGACACTGCTCTCAGCCCTCGCCGCACAAACCGAACGACTGCGCCTCGGACTGCTCGTGACCAGCAACCGCTTCCGCCCGCCCGCGATGCTTGCCAAGATCGCTGCGACCGTGGACGTCGTCTCCGGTGGACGGCTCGACTTTGGCATCGGCGTAGGCTCACGACCAAGCCACCCTGTGGCCCGGCGTGAGTACGCGGCACACGGCCTGCCCTTCCATGACTCCGCCTACGCGGTCGGGAGCCTCGCCGAAGCATGCATGGTCATCCGGCGGTTGTGGACCGAGGACGAACCGTTCGACTTCGACGGCTCCTATCTCCACCTCACCGGAGCGTTCTGCAACCCCAAACCCATCCAGCGACCTCATCCGCCGATACTGATCGGCGGACGCTCTACCGCGACGTTGCGCGTGGTCGCCGAGTATGCCGACCTGTGGAACATCCCCGGCGGCGACATCGATGACGCCGTCAGTCGAGGTGCTCTCCTGGACCGTTTCTGCGCCCAGATCGGTCGCGACCCCGCCTCGATTACCCGATCCATCCACCTATCGGTCTCCTACGACCACCCTAGTAACACCCGGAACTCGATCACTGAAGCCATCGACGCCGGCTTCCAGCACATTGTCCTAGGATTGCACGCCCCATATCCCGAAAACGTCGCACGATGGGTCACCAACGAGCTTATCAACAAGTTGGCCTAGGTCTCGGAGATAGTGGTCATCGCTTCATTCTCTCAAACACTAGCTTGACAAACGGAACTTTGTTCCGTATAATAGTACTGGAGCATTGTTCCGATACTATTATACCATGAAGGAATACAATTTATGAACAAATCAGATATGGCGGTTACGGACGTGACCATGAGTGCGCTCACTCCAGTCATCTCGGTGAAGCCGGTAGTGCTATCAGCTCCAAGCCGTGGCGAGGATTTGCAGGTGCGAGTGTCAGCCCCCACGACCGGGCGCGAATTGCCAATTATTGTGTTCTCGCACGGCTTTGGCTTGTCGTTGGACAGCTACGGACCGTTGGTTGACTTCTGGGCTGCTCACGGCTTCGTGGTCATGCAACCCACCCATCTCGACTCGAGAACGCTGAACCTTCCTCCTGACGATCCCCGTACACCACTGATCTGGCGTTTCCGAGTCGAGGACATGAAGCGCATCCTCGACCAGCTTGATCTCCTTGAAGCTTCCGTTCCCGGCCTCAGTGGACGCCTTGATCGAAGTCGCATTGCCGAAGTCGGACACTCCTGGGGCGGTCAGACGGCGAGCATGCTGCTGGGCGCGCGAGTCCTCGACCCCGAGGGCGGAACGGGAGAGGACCTGTCCGACTCGCGGATCAAAGCGGGTGTGCTGCTTGCCACGCCTGGCCAGGGCGGAGCTGACTTAACTCCGTTCGCAGCCGAGCACTTCCCATTTATGACCCCGAGCTTCGCAGACATGACCACGCCAGTCCTCGTGATCGCGGGGGATCGAGATCAGTCCCTCCTGTCCGTTCGGGGGCCGGACTGGTTTACTGACCCGTACTTCTTGAGTCCAGGCAGCAAGAGCCTCCTTACTCTGTTCGGAGCAGAACACTCGCTTGGCGGAATCTCCGGGTACAACGTCACGGAAACGACGGACGAGAACCCCGAACGAGTCGCCCTGATCCAGCGGCTCACGTGGGCTTACCTTCGCAGTGCGCTCGATCCTGAAGATTCCAGTTGGCCGACAGCACGCACGGCTTTAATGGAGAGGCCCAATCCACTGGGTCGAATTGAATCCAAGTGAAGCTCTCAGAAAGCGCACTGCGCAAGCTTCTGGCCTCAGCGTGGATAAAACTGATCCAGGAGGGGGCAAAGAAATTCATGTTTTTCTAGAGATAGAGTTGACGAGGAGAGAAAAGTGGCTTTCTCTCCTACCATGTACATCAAAGAAAAGGTGATGCTTTCTCGAATAAGACGTTCCAAAACGCATGGAAAATAACGGTCGTTATCACGTTCCACCCCTCTATGGGAGTCATAACCACAGAGGGGTGGAACGATCGCTTTAGCTGGCTGCATACTAGGAAGCTTCCTTTCCTACTCCTCGTTCTGATGTGCGTAGAGGGCGAAGATTCTCTAACGAGCGCCCTGGTTGCGGCGCGAACTGATACTTGCCAATCAGGTTGACGTGCTCCCAACCCAGCGGAGCAATATGCGCGACGGTGGACTCGGCAATCTCTTGGCCTTGCCTACGTAAGGTCGCGAACGCTTCGGTCAAGTAAATCGTATTCCAAGCGGCGATGGCAGCCATGAGTAAATGCAAGCAACTAGCTCGATGCATTTGATCTTCCAGAGCACGATCCCGTAATTCTCCCAGGCGTCCAAAGAAGAGTTGGCGTGCCAGTGCATGCAGTGCTTCCCCTTTATTGAGTCCGATGAGAATGCGCCGGCGCAGCGACTCATCGCGAAAATACTCTAACAAGAACGCCGTTCGTTCCAGTTTGCCAAACTCGGTCAGTGCCTTCGCAACCTGGTTTTGGCGTGGGTAGGCCGCCAGTTTACGCATCAGCAAAGAAGCTGATACTGTGCCATGACGGATAGAGGATGCGACGCGCCGCATTTCATCCCATTGCTCCCCAATGAGTTTCGTATTGACTTGCTCACATACCAGCGTACTCAATGCTCCAGAGACGTTCACTTCACTAGGCACATACAGCTTCTTGGAGAGGGCGTCGCTGATACGCGGAGCAAAGCGAAAGCCCAGCAGCGAGGCCAGAGCAAAGACATGCTCAGTGCTGCCAGCTGTATCGGTGTAATGCTCGCGAATATGCAAATCACTTTCATGGTTGCACAGTGCATCGATGACGTAGAGTGCCTCCTCATTTGTCCCAATAACCTGCGGCTTGCCAAAGGGCATCCAGATGTCTGCTGCATGCACGTAGATGTTCGTCCCCCGCCCTACGCCAAAATGTTTGGCGTTGTATTCAGCATTGGTGGCTTTGACTCCAACTGCCATGCGCATCCCATCCGAAGAGGAGGTTGTACCATCTCCCCAATGATGTGAGAGAGGAGCCGAGAGGACGAAGTTATCTAGGCAGGCGAGCGAAGCCAAAAGTGTTTCCTCACGAATATGCCAATCCACCGACCAGGAAAGCTGACGATAGGTGTACGGGCAGGATTGCTCCATTTTGGTAAGCCCCAGGTTCATCCCCATGAGACCACCTCGTAACATAATGGGCAAAGATGGGCAGTGAATATTGGCTAACCCTCTTGTCAACTGCCGGGCCATTTCCTACACTTGATCTGTGACAGGCATGCGACCCGGCGAGGACCGCGTGCGCTGATACTGTTTCAGGTGTAGGAGGAAAACCAGATGCTCATCGTAAACGACGCCCATCTTTGTCTGGCAGGCAGATCGAGCCTGGAGGAGCGGTGTCACTACTGCAAGAAGCCTCTGGCTGCGTATCCGCTTGTCATGAGCGACGATGCAAAGCAGACCGTGTACCATGTCACCTGCGCGCTCGAACTCGCCACAGACCTCCTGGTCGATCTGGCGACCTTCTTCCATCCTCCAACTCTGTATCAACCATTGTATGTTCTCACGCCTCCCGACGCCGCTTCTGCCATGATGGCATGCGGCGAGCAGGTGCCAACGGAAGGAGGTATCCATGCAGTCAGCAAACCTTCGTCAGATTAAGACAGCCATTCGAGATCAGGCATTCACTGGGCGAGCGAGAGTGTCCCGCGCCATCGGGGTCGTCGTCGCGGTCAGGCGGCGCAAGGGCCAACTCCTGGCTATGATACGCGGCTGGGGTGGACGCTGGTATCCGGTGGACAGCGTGTACATTGCGTACGCGGGCCGCACGCTTCTCTCGTAAAGGAGCGTGGCTGATGAAAGATCGCCTGAACTGTCTGCTTTCAGAGGTCGGCGAGAGCTTCGACTACCTGCGCAGCGATGTCAGGAACCTCAGTCGGTATATGGCCGAACTCGAAGAACTGATTGAGAGCTACCGCACCTTCGCCACGACCCTGACTCTCTCAACATCTGTGGAGCGAGCTACTCGCCGCAAGCTCTTGAAGAAAACCCTCAGGGTCGTTGGGCCAGCGACAGACGCCAGGCAGGAAGAAAATAGCTCTTGGCGTGGACGAGTAGAAGGCAGACAATCCTGAGCTTGCCCCCAATCCGCGTTGCCAGAATACCCATGAGCTGTGGCGTTGTCAGCACGCGCACCTCGCCAGACGAGTCTTCCCATCCCCTTTTCATGGATTTGAAGAGTGGATGGGTGGGGTGAGCAGTATCCATTGACACCGATGCGGTCTCCATGCTATCATCTGGCTGATGAGTAAAAGATATCTGTTCCCCTCAGGCGGTGTGAAACCGCTTTTGACCGCGTAAGCCCGGCACTTTCGGCTTACGTGGCTGTTTGTGAATAGCGCCCTCCTCACGCGCAGCGCTGATCGCGTTGGTGCGAGCATGTGCGTTGCCTTCATCCTGAGATGTATCTCAGCCCCGTATTGATTGGACCCCTCCTGTGTTGCCGGGCTCCTTTTCCTTCCTTTCTTGCAGAAATAAGTCAAACGAAAGGATGTTTCATGGCCAACACCACCTTCACCCGCCAGAAGATTGAGCCTATTTACCATAGAGAAAGCGACTAGAATGCATGAACACAGAAATCATTCCACAACAGCCCGTTTCCCTTTGGCGCAATCGTGACTATCTTTTGCTTTGGCTCGGCCAGGCCGTCTCCTCGCTCGGCACGAGTTGCACGCAGTTCGCGTTTCCGCTGCTCATTGTGGGACTGACGCGTTCGATCGCTGCTGCCGGGCTGGCGTATAGCCTGGGACAGCTTCCCTACGTCCTCCTGAGCCTACCCGCCGGGGCGCTGGTGGATCGCTGGCCGCGCAAACGCGTGATGCTTCTCTGTACCTTCTGCTTGATGGTGTGCGTGGCGAGCATTCCCCTGGCGCTGTTGCTGACCAGCGGACCACTGCGGCTGCTTCTCCTCTACGCCATAGCCTTTGGCCTGGGAGCCATTTCGCTTTTCTACGAGCTGGCCGAATTGGCAGCACTGGCATGGGTCGTGCCAAAGAACCAGCTCACCACAGCAGTAGCACAGAACGAGTTGATCGTTGGCTCCTGCTCACTGCTCGGACCCGCGCTGGGCAGCCTGCTCTTTAGCATCACACGGCTGCTCCCGTTCGTCACAGACGCGCTTTCCTCTCTGATCTTGCTCAGCTCATTGCTCTCCATACGCTCGCCCATGCAAGACGAACGGAGGACGGAGCGTCACCACCTGCTCTTAGAAGTGCGCGAGGGACTCACCTGGCTGTGGTCGCAGAAGGTCATACGCTCGATCTTCCTGATTTCCAGCTATATCAACTTAACCATAACAGCCAGCGAGCTTCTCGTCCTGGCCATTGTGCAACAGCAGCATATCCCGGCCGTGCTCTACGGCCTGATTGTCGCGGCTGGCGGCGTCGGGAACCTGCTTGGCACGGCGCTCTGCCCGCCTTTGCAGCGGCGCATGCGCATGGGCCTCACGCTTCGCTGTGCCCTGGTCGTGTTCGTGTTGCTCTGGCCTCTCTATGGCTTCATCACGACGCCACTGCTGTTGGGAGCCGTCTTCGCGGGCATCGCTCTCTCCGACTCGATCCGTGCTATCTTCATGGACAGTTATCGCTTCGCTGTCGTACCAGATGCCCTGCAAGGCCGCGTCAGTGGCGTCTATCGCGTGATCTTGTTCAGCGTCCTCACCATCAGCTCCTCCGCACTCGGGCTGAGCCTGGAGCATCTGGGCGTGTTGCCTACCGTGGGCATCGTGTGGAGTGGCCTGCTTCTGATAACCGGATTTCTGTTTCTCTCTCGGCACATGCGGCAAGCGACATTACCACACGAGTAAATCCCACCATGCTGCGGCTGATACTCAGATGTGGGGCTTCTCTCCCGTGAACAAGAGAAGCCAGCGGCTCGCAAATGATGGTTCGCGCACGAAAGGCCCTCGGCTTCCGACCACCCAAATTGACAAAAACAGGGTGAAGCGATCCGCTCCAGAAGCTGGTTTTCAGGCAGTCAATGGGGGTTCTGCTCACCATTGGGGGCAATTTCCCACGTTTGAGGGCAAAACTGACTCACATGGTAGGTCATTTACCATCTGGCACAAGCTGCCCCTGTCGCGACGGCATTCTTTCTTGGCTTGATGGTTGGCCGGTTCGGTGGCGCGCAGGTGCTCAAGCGTGGCTGGATGCGCGAGGCATTTTTGCTCTCTACCGCTCTTTGTGGGAGCGTGTTGTGCGGCATCATCGTCGCCATCTTTTCCGGCCAAGTACTGGTCGCCTACGCCGCAAGCGTGCTGGTCGGCTGTTGTCAGGGACCACTTGAACCGAGCATCATGGCTCTGACCTCCCGCCGTTTTCAGCACGCCATTGACTCGGTCAGCAGTCTCCTGATCATTAGCACCAACGTGACCTCGATGCTTGTTCCGACAGCCATGGGCTTGCTCATTCCTGCTGTGGGCATCAACTGGGTCATGGCTCTTCCTGCTCTGTGTTGTGCATTCGCAGTGCTTCCCATGCAATTCTCCAATCGTATGCAGCCTTCTGGTGCAAACGAACTGCCGTGAGGAGCGATACGTGATGCTCGGAGGGTGGTTCTAGCCCGTCGCGCCAAACTCAGGCAAGACGAGTTGCTGCGCCAGAGGAACGATCTTGCCTGGTTTCTTGCGCGCGATGGGTTCTGGTCGCCTCAAAGCTAAAAGCCACTCGGTATCAGATAAGCGCCAAAGATCCAGCTGTGGGCTGCGAAAATGGGTCTCGATGCGACGCACGTTTTTGACCTCGGTGATCTGTTGCTGCCCCGCGTCCAAGCGGATTGAGTACAGGGACAGCGTGGTCGCCTGGTACTCTACTTTCAGCGTATTCTCATACACCCACACCGAGACTTCTTCTCCGGCGGGTAGCCCATTCTCTCCAAAGAATTTCCAGTGCTTGAACTTGACGTACCCAGATTTATCAATCTGGCGGGTGAACTGAGTCGCGTACAAAGCCCGCGACAGCACCTCTTCGGGGATGGTGCGCCCCAACATTCCACGTAACACCGCTTCCGGGCTGTGTCGCCCGTCCTGGCGCTCCCGATGAGCGTAATGGTGCTCCACATTGTAGTTCTGCCACCAGGTCTGATGGGCCTGGTGGATCTCCGGCCAGGTGCGTGCGTTGGAGAACGCATGGTCTCCGAGCCTGCGCTGGATCGAAAACAAGGTCTCTGCGTAGGATAGGAAGCCGACGAGTTGCCACGTTACCGTGGCACTTTTTCGACTCCCCTCCCCCAAACTGCACGTGCCCGTTTCCGAGCATGCAGCTTTCCAGTACCGTCGAGTAATCTCGTTCATGAGCTCACGCTTATGAACCAGTTCCAAATAAGCATTGGCGTCTTGCATTACGCATACCTCCGCCTTGTGAAACTGCACGATACCTCCCCTGCGTTCCTGTATCAAGGGAACGCTCTGGCCTACTTTCGTAGGCTGCCCCTTCGCCTTGTGAACGGCGTTACCGTCTCTGACTACTATGGGGGGTCCGCGACCCTAGGCGTCGCCGCCGTTAGGCCGTCCCGCGTTTACGACTTTGAAACGTTCAGTGTGTTTAGGTGCCCGGTTCTGTATGTGCATACCAAACTCATTGTTTGCGGTTCGCTGGAGAGGGCTTTCCATCACTCAACGTTGAGCGATGTCTTACTGCATGCAACTACACCTCATGCACATTCCAGCGTCGTCGCCTCAGATATGGTGCGACGGGTGCGGCATACCACCACCGAGAACTTAGGTTCGTTGTTCACTCACCATGCACACAGGACTTGCAGAGCGTGAGTTTACATATCTTCAACTCACCTCCGCTTTATTGGCATGCTGCTGTCCTCTTTGGGTTTCCCCGCCAAGTAAGCCAATGTCCTGAAGGTATTTGCCCTCAACCTCCCCTGCATAATGCAGGAATTTCAAAGCTGCCGACGCGGCGCACGTAATTTTCCCAGGGCTGGCCCGGATCAATGCGCTCCTTACGGATACCCAGCATGTCATAGAGTTGGACAGCGACCGTTGAATAGAACTGCCCGCCATGAGCTTCCCCCACTTTTGTAGAGGAGTGAAATCTTAGGATATACTATTCAAGAGCGAGGAGAGAGAGCATGCAGAAATCCCAGAAGACGTATACAGCTGAATTCAAACGAGAAGCAGTGCAGCTTGCGCAGACCAGCGGGAAGCCAATTACTCAAGGAGCCCGTGAGCTAGGCGTTTCCGATACGTCGATCCATCAATGGCGCAAGGAATTAGTTGAGAATGGCTCAGAAGCCTTCCCTGGCAGTGGGCATCAAACAGCCCTCGAGGAAGAAAATCGCCAGCTCAAACGAGAGAAAGACGAGAACACGTCAGGAACGCGACATTCTAAAAAAACCTACGTCGGCAATCTTTCCTTGATGAGTTTTTCTTCGAGGACCGCAAGATAGCTTTCAGGAGACTTACGGAAGCGATGTTGATTGCGTCGTGCTTCATGACGAGCATGAAGTTCCTTGCGGAGGTTACGCCATCGAGTTGCGTCAGTGAGGCGCAGGTCTGCATCATTGAAACGGTGGAGACGCGAAGCGACCGATGCAACCACCCGAACAGCTCCGCGTACCACTAACCCAGGTGACGCACTTTTTCGTCCTGTCGCACGCCGTTCATGGTAGCGGGCTGAGCCAAAATACTGCTCCAACTCATTGTTCGTGCGTGGGAGATCAGCATGATCGTAGCAGTGAAAAAGCCCAGGCCAATAGCTCGTGGTGACTTTGCGAAACGTCGAGAGCATCATCTTCAGCGTTTCAGAGGAGACCGGCGCTTGTTCCATCTCTGTGAGCAGTTGCTCATAGATTTGCCGGACGTCCGCAGCCGTCTGTTTTTGGTCATTGGTAAGAATATGTGCGGCACGATGAACCCAGGCATAGCCTTGTTGCACATCTGACCACAGGGCGGATGTTTCTGCCACTCCTTTGGTCAGGAAAAACTGCATGCGTTCTAACTCGCGTGGCAAGCCCCCTTTTCAGAGACTCGTGCGAGTGATGCTGCTATGGCAGTAATACGTGTATGGAGCTTGAGGCCAGGAGCCTCTAAGGGAGGTCTTCCATCGTCGGTTAAGGCACTTCGGACCGCGAGACAATACCCATGGATCGCCTCTGCCTCAGCATCGTCACGCCCCTCAACCGCTCGCTCAAGCGGACGCACCCCACGAATATGCTTTTTCAGTTCTTTCTTGGCATGCCGATCCGCTTCATACACCGGTTTCGCTGCTTCGCGTAAATAATGGAAGTGGCAGAGTTGATGTGGGATCTCTGGCAACGCAGCCAGAACCGCCTTACGGATGGAGTGCTGTCCATCGGAGATCACCCCACGGATGGGAACATCAAGCTCCTGTCGCACTTCGCGCAAGAGGCTTGCCAGGTCAGCCTCACATACACTGAGCAAACTCCGAGCAAGAAGAATTTCACCAGAAAGGCAGTCGCGCAAGACCCAGAGTACCTCGTGACCGACGTCTGGCTGTAACCCATCCAGGGCAAGTATCACCTGCCCCTGCTCTTTGAGCCGTTTGCGCAGCTGTTGTTGGTCCGCCAGATGCAGCGCTACCAGCTCCTCATACTGCTGGAGCAGATGCGTGACCGTGCGCTCGGCGATCTGAACTCCTCGATCACATAAAGCCTGGTGAATCTCAGGAACACTTCGGTGAGAGGTATAGCGCAAGGTGCCAACCAAAACAATCACATCCAGACCATACTCTCCATGAGGTAATGCCCACTGTCCTTCTTCCTCTGGTCGGTAAGGGCGATGATAGAGGGAGCAGTCCACATTCTGACAACGTCGTACTTTTATGTTCAGCTGACACATTCCCTGCAAGGTCGTGACCCGTCGGCTTGTGTGATAGGCGATCCAAAAAGATCCTGCGCACTTTGGACAGACTGTCTGAAGAGGGGCTAACTCATGTCGACTGGCGATCTCGATCTGCTTGAGATACTTTGCCATAGCATATCCTCCTCGTTGTTCCTAGCTTTGATTTTCCTGAAGAGCACCTCTGAATATACTCGTGCTGTTCTTCGCATGCTGAGGCGCTGGCTGGAGTACAACTTCGTACATGGCCGTCTTGTCACCGGGATAGCGCACTGTGTAGAAGGCATTCACCAACCAGCCAGCCAAGCCGACACATACCAACTTTCGCGCTTGTTTTGCTTCCACGCCAGCAAGTCGGTAAGCCATGCCATCAACGACGAGACTGCGTACCTTTCCCTGAAACGTACAGAGAGCCAGGGTGATGTGTGGATTGTTGGCGATGCGCCTGGCTTTCCACGTGGACGCAGGAGTTATGAAATACATCTGCCCGTTTACAAACCTCATGCCAACCGGAGTGCTAATCCCTTGGCCGTTGCGGCGAAAACTGGTCAGTAAGACCGTGTGGGAACTTCCCGACCTCGTGAGCATGATCTCAATACTCTCGTGAGAAATGTTCTTCCTCATCTGTTCTTTTCCCTTTCTCAAACTGGCTTCCTCCTCTTGCAGGATCTTCAAAGACGAAAAGAGAGGAAGCAAGCTGCATCCTTGCGACCTCGATCTGTCTGGGATGCCTCACCAGAGCAGATCCTCCTTTGCTTAGGTAGCCGAGGGCATCGCTACCCACCTGGGAACACCAAGTCGGCAGCTTTACGGGCCTTTCACGCCGGTGACTTCCACTGCCGCCTGGACAGTATCTGCCTGCTCCGCGATCTTGAGAAGGATCGTTGCGAGATCAGAGCGGCGGATCTGAGAGGAACCCGTTTGAAAATCGCGCCCATCTCGTTCTATGACTACCTGCCCGGTAGCCGGACCATCGATCAATTGCGTCGCACGAACAATTGTCCAATCCAGATGGCTAGCGACCATCTCCTGCTCCATCGCAGCCAGATCAGCATAGGGATTGCGGAAGATCCACTTAACCAGTTTGACGACCAGCCAGGGGCGTGTCGCCACCAGTGAATGGGAACTCACACAGATGAGGCGGCGCACTCCTGTCTCTTGCATAGCAGTGATAATCGTTTTGGTTACCTTGGAGACCGTGGTACTCGGCCCAAGTCCTGGTGAACTCACAATGGCAATGATACAGTCTTGCCCACGGACCGCATCCCGTACCTCGGAGAGATTGTGTCCATCTCCATGCACAATGGCCTGGAGTGCTTGCATCCCTGTTAATTCCTGCGGACGGCGAGTAAACGCCGTGATCAGATGGCCGCTACGGATACCTTGCTCAAGCACATGCCGACCCGTACGACCGGTCGCACCGAACACTGCAATTTTCATAAAACGTGACCCTTTCCTGCGTTGTCGAAAGATACAGAAAGCGAAATGACGTCAGGCACGGCCTATTTCAAGCCACGCGCTGCTTTTGGGAGACACGCCCAGGTGAACGCTGAACAATGACACCTACCACAATGCCCAGAAGGAGCATCCCTCCAAGGATAAGGATGGAGAAAAGCATGTCTGGTTTTATGGTCATCAGGCAAAGAGTGCCGATCAACAAGAGCAAACGGATGCACTCTGCCAGCCAGAGTTGCGGGGCCAAGAGCTGAGCGCGCAACTCGTCGGGAACAAGACCCGGTGAATCCGCCTGGGCCATGGCAACCACTCGCTCAATCGTCCTGCCATTCAGAGTTGCCCCCATGATAGAAAGCATCACAAAGGTAATCAGGGCTGCCATCACCCAGGGCGTGGTAAATCCCCACGCGAGAATGACCATATACAGGGCCGGAGCAAGAAGAACCAGCGAAATGAAAATCATACTTTTCCCCGCTAGGTTCGCCATCGCAGCCCATTCTCGGACCTGTTCGAGCGTCGATGCCTGTCTCATGCGCACAAACGCGACCACGATCAGGCTGACTGCCACAAAGAGTCCAATCGCGCCGAGAATATGCACGAAAAGCGCCAGGGTATACCACATACGAAATTCCTTTCAGGACGACTGTTCCCTACGCCCATCAAGCAGGTGCAGGGGTGTTTCAGCATGTTCGGGTTTGAGGAACAACCTTTCGGGATGTTCGCGCAGGGCCTCTGCATCCCAGGTCAGATCCCCATCACGTATATCCTGCATGAGCGTACGAACCCACGCAACTTCTCCCTGGCGCAGCGCCCGCACATATTCCAGTTCCAGGAGCAACAGGCGATGCAGGCTCTTTCCAAGTCCTTGCAGACGCGCTTCGAGCCCTGCCAGTTCTCCCTCAAGCTCAATGACACGTGCGGCAAGGGCTTGCAAGGCGATTTCCATCGGGAGATAGGCAAGGAAGGAGATCGCCACGGTAAAGAGTGGGTACTCTGACAATGGTTGCGCGAGCAGTTCTCCCAGCCATCTCACAAAGCTGTCGTGTCCATCATCTGTGAGTTGATAGACGGTTCGTTCTGGACGGTTCCCCTCCCGGTTGGTCTCCACGGGAAGAATGAGTCCCGCTTTGACCAAACGATCAATGGCGTGATACAGCGTCCGCTGGGTGCTGCTGGCAAAATCTTTCCTCCGCTCCCGAATCAGCCGCTGAATTTCATAAGGATGGCGGGGCTGTTCTGCCAGCAGTGCCAGGATCGTCAACGCCAGGGGATCACGACTGAGGTGAGATCTGTTCATAGTTCTTCTCTCCTTACCAAAGCAGGATCATAATCTATACTGCAATATGCAGTATAGCACCTCGCAGTATAGATTGGCAAGGGGAGAGAGTGGATATCATATGTCTATTTGAATGCAAGGCCAGGTGCGAGGCTGATTGAGAGCCGTAAAGCGAGGAGTGAATAGGTAGATTGGCGATAAGTATCAATGGTACTTCTTGGAACTTTGCGCTGATCTTTAGCAGAGCATGTGCGTCAAAAGACTCTGTATTCACAGAAAAATCAACTTGAGAACGGGATTTAGAAAAGTTTGCTATTCATGAAAAAAAGGGACTTGTTGGAAGAGCTGTGCGCGTGACGTTCGCACGGTTCCGACAAAGAGGCTTGCTGGAAGAGCGAAGTCCATGACCAACTCACTTATCACAGAAACCTGATCGCCGTCAAATGCTTTGAAGCGTCCTGCTGCATACCCAAGTGCCAGCACAAATAAGACTGGTACGATGACTGAAATGATTTTTACGAACATATGCATGTCCCTGACGAATATGCAAGTATTTGCTTTTCTCGAAGAACAGCGTCTTCAAGGCTGCTCACCAACAACCAGCACCACATCGTGCACCTGTAGCTGCTCGGATGCTTGAAATTGTGGATGATTTTCGAGAAAGCCTGAACGTTCGGTCAGTGGTGGAGACCAGACGGGAACACTAAGTTTTTCTGCCAGCTTCACTCCTGCCTCCCATCCTCCAGCCGTCTTAAAGATCGATTCCTTTCAGGATACGGTTTGAGTAGATCGGCTGGCGGACGACGACAGGCTTCAAGGACGGTTCGACCAAGCCTTCTGCCGCCATCTCCCATGGAATCACCTTACTCACTACACGCTCTGGATGCAACTGCCCACAACGGCAGAGTTCCAAGACCGCTGGGATGAATGGACGTGTACTTGGTTTCCCAGTGGAAAATGTCACGTCACGTTGGTACATCTCCCACAATGGCATCGGCTTATCCTCGAAGAAGATCGCAAGCATCGAGAAATGTCCGCCGGGTGCGAGTGCTTGAAAGAGCTGTTGGACATCCTTCAGTTCGCGACTGGCACAGATGACGACGGGATACTGCATCAGAAATGTATCGTGGTAGCTCTCATGCACCGTTGCACCGAAAGACTGCGCGATCTCACGGCATACGGGATCTTTATCGATGTAATCGACGCTCTCGGCACCTGCTGCAAGGGCATGGTCTACGGCATACGGTCCTAAAGAGCCAATGCCTCCCAGCACCAGAACCCTGGCTTTGGGATGCCTTGTCAGTCCCTTACTCACACTTATGTACGAGTCCGTGAGATTATCACCCACTGACGCAACCGCAATGGGATCGACCTCATCTGGTACGACGACTAACATCGCATCAGCAAATGGAACAAGGACTAAATCGGAGAATAGTCCGCCCAAGTTAGCACCAAGAGGGAGTCCATATGCTCCTAGGAAACCATACGTTTCACAACTGGCTGTGAGTCCTGCCCGGCAGTAGGCACATTCGCCACAGGCGGGCTTCCAGGGAACAACTACGATGTCGCCTCGTTTCACCGTCTTCACAGCGGACCCCACTTCAACCACTTCGGCAACACACTCATGGCCGATGGCAAAAGGGGGGTGAAAAGGAGAAAAACCTGCGATGATTCGTTGATCGAGGTCACAGGTCGTAGAGGCGATAGGGCGGACGACGGCTTGGCGATCATCCTGTATCCTGGGGTCAGTTGCTTCGTGCCACTCTAGCTTTTGCCTTCCTACAAAAACAAGTTCGCGCATGTTGATCTTCCTTTCGATGTTTTCACATTTTTCTGTACGTCTCGCCTCAACGTCGGTGAACTCACCCACAGATCGTCACGTCACATCAGACACGAAGAACATTCAGGCACGACGCGAACGTCGATCCTCTCGACGAACCAGTACTTGCCTCAACGTCTGAGACCCAGAACCCGACGTAACCGCCATACAAGGGCAAAAGAACTGGTTGGCGAGGGGAACAGAGAAACGCATGCCCTTCGGCACCTGCTCCCGATGGACGCGTCGGCCTGCCTCATGACCTAAAGTATAACAGTAGCATTTTCTCATGTCAAGTATGTTGATCTGAAAATGCAATCGTCGTTTGATGGGAGATACAGTGCGGGAATAGCATCGGTGTCGATCTCGTCGGGGAGCATCTTGCAGCCAACATCAGTGCTGAGGGCATTGGGCCGTGAATTTCGCATAGGTCAACGTGTTCGGGTTAGCCTTTGCCAATGCGGTGTTTAGAGCTGATCCGTTCTTCCTCTCCAAGCCGTCATTATGCTCTTGTGAGAGTGTTGGTATTCCGCTAGCCTTGCGTTACCACCATCCTGAAGAGATGGTGCTAGAATATGGATACAGAAGGAAATTTTACGTTCGTCGTATTCTCCTGGCCGTATTGGTAACACAACCTTGCTCCACCATGTCTTTCTCCAAAAGAGAGCATAGAAAGGTCAACATTCAATGAACATTGTGCCATCCTCTATTCGCGTCAAGAAGCTTGACCTGAAGAGCCTTGATGTGTTAGATAGCTCCTTGGAGCTGATGTACTTTGGTTGGAAAGGAATGACACGAGAGGCCGACGAGTTTCTCTCGACCTATGGACTGTCTCGCGCGCATCATAGGATTTTGTTTACCATCGCTCGTCGTGACGGTGTAACTATCGGTGAGTTACAGGAAAACCTAGGCATCAGCAAGCAGGCGATGCATCGACCGCTGAAACAGCTCCTTGACATGGGAGCGGTTGTGGTGAGCCGTAACCCCTCAAAACATCGGTTTAAGCTCTTACATCTCACAGAACTCGGTCGGCAAATTGAGCAAGGAGCTTCAGATCGCGAGCGGTCTGTCATGAGAGCTGCGTTCGTCCAAGCAGGCGATGACGCACGGGAAGCATGGTTAGCGGTCATGGCTGTTGCAGCCGAGAATGCTTAAATCAAGTGTGACAACCTTTTTATGTTGACGACGTATGTATAAAAAGCCCAGAGCTACGCCAACTGCCACCAGGGGCAGAGTTGTGGAGCATAGGCTTTCGAGTATGAATGAAAGCTCATTGTTGGCTCGTTGTCAAACGAGTCTAGCTCAGCATCAGGAAACCGCTCGCGCATTCACGAACTGACCATTTGATGCTGAGCATGTTGTCTATCTCTTGTGTTCGTTGATGCGCAAAGAGTTGATCATCTGTGTGACCGGGCTGATGTCCAGTGGCAGCCCTTGTGTGATATCCGCAATGACTATGAACTGCGGATTTGATCCATTGAGACGGGGCCACTGTGTGCCGTCTGGATTGGAGGGAATGCCGGTGCGGGCGAACTCCGTCCAAGCATGTTGGATCGTGTTCTTCACCTCAAAATCGATTTCATCGTAGTCCTCCACCTCTGTAGATGTACCGAAAACGCTGATCTTCTGAGTATCAGCCTCATTTGCCGTGATGAGCGTACCAAAGAGGTAGGGAATTTCCGCGGCATGGAAGGCAAGCATACCAGCCTTCCGTGCGGCAGGCGAGACGCGAGCGAAGCAATACTCGTAGGATGTGCAACCCTGTGTGGCAAAACGCTGGTAGGTTGCCAGGGCTGGTTCTATCCAGATAGCACTCGTGAAAAGTTCAGTCGGTGCCTCATAGGGAATCAGATCGGTGCTTGCGAAATAGGCCAGGATATCGTCCGCATGCTCACCAGCTAGGACCTTTGCCATGTTTTCGAGCGTTTTCTGAGTATAGACCTGGGCAGGGTCTTTTTGAGGCTCACCAAATATACTTCTAGGTCGGATAAAGATTCCAGCCTCATCATGGGTATAGCCGAACATCACAGGTACGTCAGCAGGCCAGCCAGAGAAGTCATCTACCATCACCTGACCATCAGCAGTCGGATACCAAACGAGGTTTGCGGGCGTATGAACCTAGCCAACTGGAGCAAAACTTCCAGACAACACTGTACTACGCCAAGCACCTGCTCCGCAGATGCTTGGCGTAGTACATTGATATCCTGACTCCCCAGAGAGTCATAGAGCTTATTGCTAGCCTCAACAATACGTTGATAGGATGGTGAGGGCACTACTGCGTATGGCTCGTAGCCAGCACTCTGAGTGATTGCACGGTGAAAGAGGCCACGGGCGGAAGGCGTGGAGAGCAGGGCACGCACAGCGGCCTCCCCAGTCGGCTGCCTGAAGATCGTCACGTTCTCCGGATCGCCGCCGAAGACACGGATATTCTTCGCTATTCAGGTCAGAGCGGCAACCCAGTCCAGCACGGCAAAGTTAGAACCAGCATGTAGGTGAGCTAGGAACCCGAATGATCCCAGTCGGTAAGTTGCACAACACAACTATCACGCCGCGTCGAGCCAAGTCTTTGCCATTCCATTCCTTTAATGATGACGCCCCGTGGATAAAGCCGCCGCCGTGAATCCAGAGCATGACCGGCTGAGAAGCATCTAGGTCTAACGTGGTGGACCAAACATTGAGATAGAGGCAATCCTCGCTCTGCTTCGCTCCTGGGTCATACCCGACATCCCGCCTCTGGATCGCGGCGTTGCCGGACTTCGTGGCTTCGCGCACCTCCCATGCTGCGGGAGGCGCAGGTGGCTGCCAGCGCAACTCTCCTACTGGCGGTGCCGCATAGGGCATACCCAGGAACTGGTAGACACTGTTCTGCTGCGCACCACTGACAAGCCCTTGTTCGATAGATGCATTCTTCACGGAGTTGATGTATGTCCAGTACTCATCCTAAAATACATTGCTCTTGACAAGAACAAATTATCACAGTAAAATAATATCATATTGAAAATAAGAGAGAGAGAGTATATCGTGACGTCGCCTACTAAGGGGCAAATGAACTGGGAAAGAAGGGGGGTCATGGACGACGGTCTTGAGTCATCGCAGACACATGCTGTACTCGACTTTATGCTTTTCCTGAATGATACGTTGAGTCGAACATCAAAGCTGTTTGAGCATGAAACCTTGTGTTCTCCTGACGAGGCAAGCGTGATTTCTCTACTTGCTCGGCGCGGACCCTTAATGGTGAAGGAAATCGCGCAGGGGATGCCAGGAATAGACGCAAGTAAACTTACCCGTGTTCTTGATAGCTTGGAAAAGCATGGATACGCTACTCGCACGCTGAATCGTGGAGATCGACGGAGCTTTCTTGTCACTCCTACCGAGCAAGGAATGCAGCTTCTTGACGCCTTTACTGAACAACTCAAGACCCTTGCTCAGGATGTACTCGTTCCACTCACACCAGCGGAACGATTGATACTCGTTGAGTTGTTTACCAAAATCCAGGCAAACTGGAATCAAGGACAGAACTCGTAGTCCTCTCACCGATGATCTCTCTCATAAGAAGGCATCCGTGAAAACGTAGAGAACACCATTGTCTCTTTTTTTGTCCTCTTTTAGTATTGTTTTGATAATTTATTAAAATGATATTTTTATCAAGAGAAAGGAATCTCCTTATGAAACTCGCTGTCTTTGGCGCAACAGGTGGCACTGGTCGGTGTCTCGTTGAACAAGCACTCGAGAGCGGGCACACCGTTACCGTGCTGGTGCGTCATCCTGCCACATTTCCTCTTCAGCACGAGCGTCTCGTTGTTCTTCAGGGAGATGTACGAAACCTCGCCGACGTTGAGGCTGCTGTGACTGGACAGGATGCTCTCTTGAGTGCATTAGGCACCAATCAACGTGGTCCCGTGTCCATCTGTAGGGATGGAGTAGAGCGCATGCTGAAAGCGATGGCGTCCTCTCAGGTGCGTCGCATCCTCGTTGTCAGTGCCTATGGTGCGGCTGAGACCCATCATCGCACTCTCTTCAATCTTCTGCTTTGGGCCTCAGTGAAAGAAAAGATGCTGGATAAGGAGCGGATGGAGGAACTTATTCAACAGAGCGATGTGCAGTGGACGCTTGTTCGACCGCCAGCTTTAAGGAATGGACCGCGAACACAGCACTATCACACTGGGACTGACCTTCGCATCTCTGTCACGTCACACATCTCGCGAGCAGATGTGGCCGATTTCATGCTGCACAGCATTGACGATACGAGTACAGTGGGTAAGGCTCTCACTATGAAGGCTTGATGAGAAGGAAAAGATGATGATGCACAACAAAGTTGCGCTTGTGACTGGCGCGAATGGCGATATGGGCAAGGTGATCGCCACCGAACTCGCACGGCAAGGTGCTCACGTCGTGGTGGTAGTCCGCCACCGCGAGCAAGGTGAGGCACTTCAGCACGACATTGCCCAAACCACAGGTAATTCTGAGGTAGACTTCCTGGTGGCTGATCTCGCAGACCAGAGACAGATTCGTCGTCTGGCTGATGAGTTTCATCAGCGATTCAGCCACCTCCATGTGGTGGTCAATAACGCAGGTCTGCATCTCCGCAACCGCCAGCTGAGTCCAGACGGTATCGAGATGCACTTTGCGGTCAACCACCTCGCGTGGTTCCTGCTGACCAACCTGCTACTAGACACGCTTAAGGCCAGCGTACCTGCACGGGTGGTCAACGTGTCTTCACAATCTATGGCTGATACACGGGAGGTTCCATTGTTTGGGAAGCTCCGACCCGTTGCCTTACATTTGGACGACCTTCAAAGTGAACGGCACTTCGAGCCTATGGACGCCTATGCTCGTTCCAAACTCGTCATGGTGATGTGCGGCTACGCACTGGCCCGCCGCTTGAAGGACACCGAAGTCACCGTCAACGCTCTCCATCCCGGCTTGGTTGCCACTGGTATTGTGGCCGACGTAGCCCCACCCATTGTCAAGCCTTTCCTGAGTCTGGTTCGACCCTTTTTGCTAAGCCCGAAGGCCGGGGCACTGACCGCCATCTACCTCGCCAGTTCACCTGATGTGGCGAGCGAGACGGGCAAGTACTTCATCAAGCAGACCGAAACCCGCTCACCAGACATCTCTTACGACGTGCATGCACAGGAGCAACTCTGGCGGATCAGTACCGAACTTGTTGGGCTAGCATAACGTGACAGCGAGAAAAACTCGATTTCAGAAGGAGATATATCTGACTGTTTTGGTTCTTTGGACCACGAGCTACTTCTCACAACGCTTCGTGAGAAAATCCACGACGGACGCTTTATAAAACTCATCAGTAAACTCCTCGACGCAGGATATTTGGAAGACTGGCGATACAACCAAACCTTGAGTGGAGTCCCTCAAGGGTCAGTAGCAAGCCCGATACTTTCCAATATTCTTCTCGATAAACTCGACACATTCGTCACAACGGTGCTCATTCCACAACACACCAGGGGAGAAAAGCGAAAACTCAACCACGAATACGACAGGCTCGCCGGACGCGTCTATCGACTCAGAAAACAAGGGCAGAAGGAGGCTGCCAAAAAGATCAAGGCACAAATGCAACGACTCCCTTCACGGGATACGCGCGACCCCGATTACCGACGACTCCGCTATACAAGTTACGCGGACGACTTCGGGCTGGCATTTATCGGCCCGAAAACAGAAGCGGAAGAGATCAAAAGGCAACTCCCTACCTTCCTACGGGATGAGCTAAAGCTCAACCTGTCGGAGGAGAAAACCTTGATTACTCACGCCCGAAACGGAGCCGCAAAATTCTTGGGATACGAAGTCACTACGCTTCACAGTGATACGAAGCAAACCCAAACCAAAAACGGGAAAAGGAAGCGAAGTATTAATGGAAGAGTGGGACTGAGAATCCCCCATACGGTATTGAGAGAAAAGCGTAATCGTTACCAGAAAGGAGGAAAAGCTGTTCACAGGGCTGAACTGCTGAACGAGAGCGACTCCACGATCATTTCAACATACCAATTGGAATATCGGGGGATTGTAGAATACTACCGATTAGCTTACAACTTCCATACGCTCCAACTCCTGAAATGGATCATGGAGACATCGCTCACAAAGACGTTAGCAAGTAAGCACAAAATATCGGTCAAGAAAATCTACAAGAAGTACCAGACCGAACTCGAAGTAGAGGGAAAGAAATACAAGGTACTTCAAGCCACTGTCCAGCGCGAAGGGAAGAACCCTCTGGTGGCAACATGGTGTGGTATTCCCCTCACCTGGGATATCAAGGCAACCATCCAGGATCGCCCAGGACCGCAATGGAATAGGCGATCAGGGATTCAGGCCAGTCATAGCGTTGCACATCTAAAACGAGACAACCTTTCATTCCCCCAAGCCCTCTTCGAGACGTGCCATGATCCAGCACTCGTACCAACCACGTTCTCCCTCTCTAACAGGTGATTCGCCGCTTGGACAATCTTTTCCGCATGAAACACTTGACTCTCTTGAACACAGGGTATATAATAATGACTGACTGAGTTAGTCAAAAGCAAAAAGGAGGTATTCCCATGCCTCGGTCAGAAGAAGCCAAGCAACGCATGCGAGAAGAGCAACGCATACACATCTTGGAGGCCGCAATGCGTGTCTTTGCGCGAAAAGGACCGACAGCAACTATGGATGATATTGCCGCTGAAGCCTCGGTCAGTCATGGGCTGGCCTATCGCTACTTCGTCAGCAAGGAAGCAATTTTGCATATCTTGGCCGAACAAGCCTTTCAAGCTATCCCTATGACCTTCCAGCATGTTCTGGAGATGCCGATGACACCAGGGGAACGCCTGAACAGGTTGGTTTCAGGGCTTGTAGAAAGCAGGCGGTACCCCGAATTTTATCAGCTTTTCGATCAGATGCGAAACTCAGAGGCAACGCCAGACCATCTTCGTGAACTGGTACACAAGCGAGGCCATGCACTGCGAGGTGTGATGAGACAACTGATCGTCGAGGGCCAGGAAACTTCTGAAGTGGCCTCAGGCGATCCAGATCAACTGGTGAGGGCCATTCTCGCGTGTCTTGACGGCTTAATCAAGTGGGCTGAGTACGATCCTGAGCACTACCACGAACACTTTCCTGATGCGAACATCTTTTTGCGTATGCTCAAACCAGGAAGTGTCTCTGGACAAAAAGGAGAAGAATGATATGAGTCTCGCGAAAAGCGATAGTCGCAGGATCAGCAGCTGTCCTCACGGGTGGTAGTTTCCTGGCCGCATGTGGAAGCAGCACCTCAACTGGAGGTAGCACCTCAACTCCCGGCTCTACCTCCACGAACTACACATTCGTACTGATACAGGGTGTCAAGGGTGATCCTTTCTACGTCACCATGCAGAAAGGCGCGCAGGAGATGGCGGATAAACTCGGGGTGAAGCTCCTCGTCGATGGACCTGCTCAGTTCAGTGCTACCCTCCAGGCACCTATTGTTGATGCCTACATCGCGAAGAAGGTCGATGTGATGATTATCGCGGCATGCGATAAGCAAGCGATGATCGCGCCATTGCAGAATGCGGCTAACGCGGGCATCAAGGTCATTTCTGTCGATACCTTTATTGGTAATGGCGACTATGCAAATGGTCCCGTGACCTTCCCTCTGTCCTACATAGGCTCCGATAATGTCCAGGGAGGAAAGATCGCCGGGGATGCCCTTATCAAAGCCATCGGTAATAAAGGTGGTCTTTATATTGAAAATGTGACTCCTGGTGTCAGTACCACTGATCAGAGGCAACAGGGATGTGAGCAGGCGATTCAAGCTACCAATGGGGCAGTAACGCTCATTGGCTCGAATTATGACAACGATAGTGCTGCAACCGCCTCACAGCAAGTATCGGCTTTGTTATCCAGCAGCAAGAGAACACAACTCAATGGCATCTTTGGCACTAACCTGTTCAGTGCTGAGGGAGCCGCCCAGGCCGTCAAGAATGCCAATAAGCAGGGGCAGATCAAAATCGCAAATTTTGATGCGCCTCAAGAGGCCATCAATGACCTCAATAACGGCGCGGTTGACTTGGTCATTGCCCAGAAACCCGCTGACATGGGGAGTACCGCCGTTCAATACGGGGTGTACGCTCTGACTGGTAAAACCAGTTCCATTCAGAAGCGCGTCGCCACAGGCTATGTCGTCATCGACAAGACCAATGTGAACGATCCAGCTTCGCAGGCAGCCATCTATAAGAGTTAGCTAGCAGGCCGGTGATTTCTTGCCACCGGCCCAGGAGAAATTTATGAAAATTCCTGACGTAGCTATATCGGCTGTAAACAAGAGCCAGCCAGGAAAGACACCTCTGAAACCACTTGATATCGTCAGTAGGGGATGGTCGTGGCTGTTCCTGCTCGTGCTAATTATTTTCTTCTCTATCACCGGGCAAGGCTTCCTGAACATCTACAACTTCCAAACTATCGGGGCAGACATGTCCCTGGTATTGATTATGGCCTTGGGTCAGACCTTCGTCATTCTCTCAGGAGGCATCGACCTCTCTGTAGGCTTTGTCATGGGCTTAGCGTCAGTCACCGCGGCTTTGGTCATGAGCCGCCTGGGGAACAGCGTGCCACTGTTCGTTGTAGTGCTAGTCGGCCTAGCTGCCGGCTTGGCTGTTGGTTTCATTCCCGGCCTTATAAACGGTCTGATCATTGCCCGACTGCGTGTGCCGTCTTTCATTGTCACGCTGGGTATGTACGGTATTGCTCGTGGTGCGGGCTTTATTCTCTCAGGTGGACAACCCGTCAGTATACAGACGAATGGCATCGGCCAGATCGGCAATGGGTATCTGTTGTACCTCCTGCCCGATGGACGCTTCAGTTTCTTCCACCTGCCCTCAAATCTCCAGGGAGTACGCCCCAGTCAGATTGTTCAACTACTTCCCCTTCCCTTGATTTTCCTTGTCGTTGTGACCCTTCTCTGTGCCTGGTTGCTCTCGCAGACGCGCTTTGGAAGACATACTTACGCAGTTGGTGGGAGCGAGGAGGCTTCTCGGCGTGCGGGCATCCCCGTGGTTCGTCACACCATACTGATCTATGTGCTTTCAGCACTCCTGGCCTCCCTGGCAGGTGTACTCTACGCGATGCGCTTTAGCAATGGTGCCGCAGATGTGGGTGATCCACTCCTGCTCACCTCCATTGCGGCGGTGATTATCGGTGGTGCCTCGCTCTTCGGTGGAGAGGGAACCATCCTCGGCACGGTGATCGGCGCGCTAATTATCTCGATCATCCAGAATGGCCTGATCTTTATGGGGATTAATCCGTTCTGGCAGTTCATTGCCGTAGGCGCGGTCATTATCCTGGCTGTTCTTGTCGATCAGGCAAAAAAGCAGGTGGTGTAGCGCAGTGAATGGGAACAGGAGAAACACATCATGGCTGATGTACAACCTATCTTACAAGTCAGAGAACTCTATAAACGCTTCGGTGGCTTGGTCGCAGTAGATCATGTCAGTCTGGACATTCACCCCGGCGAAGTGGTAGGGCTTCTAGGAGATAATGGTGCGGGAAAGTCAACACTCATCAAAATGATCTCTGGTGCCTATAAACCTGATGGCGGCCAGATTCTTCTGCATGGTGAAGCGGTATCGTTTTCTACGCCGCTGGAAGCACGACGACGCGGGATAGAAACCATCTACCAGGATTTGGCGCTGTGCGAAAACCTTGATGCCGGTGCAAACATCTTCCTGGGCCGCGAGAGAATGCGCCATCAACTCGGTATTTTTAGAGTGCTTGATCGCCCCTATATGCTGCGTGAATCGCGCCAGGTTCTCGATCAACTCGATATCCGCATTCCTGAGTTGCGCAATCCTATCCGCCAACTCTCTGGCGGTCAACGCCAGGCCGTCTCCATTGCCCGTGCGGTATACTGGAACGCCAGTTTAATGATCATGGATGAACCAACTGCAGCACTGGGTGTACCAGAGCAACTCAAAGTGCTGGAACTGATACGCACGTTACGCAATCGGGGCGTTCCTGTCATCCTGATTAGCCACAATATGCAGGATGTTTTTGCTGTGGCAGACCGGGTGATTGTGATGCGCCGCGGAAGCAAAGCCGGTGAAGTAAGGACCAGCGACACGAATGAGAATGAAGTGGTGGGTTTGATGGTTGGTGCTGAATACGATAAGGTGATCAAACAGATTCATGACGCGCCTGAAGAGGTAAATGTTACAACGCACGACGAGAACAATAAGAAATTTGGATAGTGCAGACAGCAACTTGAGGAGGTATTGGCTATGTTAACTCAAAGTCAGGTACGGCAAATGCAAGAGCGAGTGGTGCAGACACTGGCGCAGGCTAGTATTGTGTTGACATCGCAGGAACAGCCGCAGATCGAGGTGGTCGATTTTGGCCTGAACGAATTGGAGCGCACAGGTCTACAACTTGTTATTTATATCAACAACGACCGTTACTGCGCTAAAGAGCTTGTCATGATACCCCGTCAGACCTGTGCACAGCATCGTCATCCGCCGCTCAGCGAGACCAATCCGGGCAAGCAGGAGACGTTTCGTTGCCGTTGGGGCAAGGTCTGGCTCTATGTTGAAGACGAGCCGAGTCAGGCTATCCAAGCACGCGTACCAGAAGGCAGCGAAGCATACTACACGGTTTCTCATGAAATCGAACTGCATCCCGGAGATCAATACACGATTCCGCCGAACATATGGCACTGGTTCCAATCAGGAGACGAAGGAGCTATCGTCTCCGAATTTTCGAGTCCTAGTCATGACGAGTTTGATCAATTCGTTGATCCCCGTATCCATCGTTTCACCAGAATCGCTGAATAAAAGATTTACTGCGAGGGTTTTGTTGTAAATAATACGAATTAGCCGTAGTTGAGAGGAATTGTCTATGTTGATCGAAGCCAAAGCTGGTAGTCAATACAGATGATAATCTGGAGCATTGTTTGGCATTATGCCTCGCCTACATATTCACGTAAAAAATTGATAGCGCAGGGCAAAGGTCACCCGATGAATTTCTCCCGGCTCAATGCTAAAGAGAGCACGCAGGGATGCTAGGTTACAGCGATGCGGGCAACGGAGGTACGTAATTTATGAAAATAGCCACAGTTACGCTTAACCCGGCAATTGACCAGACCGCACGAGTAGATAACTTTCAGCCAAATAGTGTCAATCGGGCACATGAGATCAGGTTTGATGCCAGTGGCAAAGGGGTCAATGTTGCTTCTTTTCTGGCAGACTACGGACATGATATCGCTGTGACAGGGTATCTTGGTCAGACAAATAGCGATATCTTCGAGCAGTTTTTTACATCCAAGGGCATAGATGATTGTTTCGTCCGCATTCCTGGAAACACCCGCATCAATGTAAAAGTCGTTGACGAGGTTCAACAGCAGACAACGGATATCAACATGCCAGGCCAGTCTCCCCCACAGGAATCGATGAATATGCTCTTCCAGTCAATTGAGCGACTGGCGGACTCTTGCGATTGGTTCGTATTATCTGGCTCCTTGCCGCCAAGCGTACCTACCAAGATATATGCGACCATCATCGCTCAACTCAAGCAGCAAAAAAAGCGTATCATCCTGGATACCAGTGGGGAAGCCCTCAGCGAGGGCATACAGGCGGGACCAACCATTTTGAAGCCCAATATCGAGGAGTTACAGTATCTTGTCGGAGATTCTTTGACGAGTGAAGCCGAAATTCAGAAAGCTGCCCATCAACTCCTTCATGAAGACATTGAGTTGGTCGTTGTCTCAATGGGAAGACAGGGTGCGATGCTGGTTGAGCAAGATACAACGCTTATCGCGACTCCCCCTCCTGTGACAGTGATGAAGACCTTTGGGGCAGGTGATGCCATGGTCGCCGGTCTCCTGACAGCTCGAATACAGGGGTTGAGCCTAGCTGATTGCGGACGGTTAGCTACCGCCTTCTCGGTGGGAACGATTGCACATCTCAGCTACGGCTTGCCTTCTCGTGATATGCTCCGACAATATTTTCAGCAGGTGAACATCAGGATTTATTAAGCACCCCTATGGTATAAAGAAAGAAGGATTAATAATGAGTGAATTTTCAGGTAGACGCTATCAGCGTCTCTTTGCCTCGGATGGGCGTTCTGTAACTATCGCCATGGATCACGGGACTACTGATGGTGCTGTCGCAGGTTTTGAAAACCCGGAGATGGTGCTGAAACAGGTGATAGCCGGTGGTGCTGACGCCATCCTGACCAGCATTGGCATTGCTCGCCATTTTAGCAAACAGATCAAAGATGTCGGTTTATTGATACGCTGTGATGGAGCCACCTCGCCTCTTTTGGAACGACCGCGAGAACTCATTATAGGTATCGAAGACATTCTCACCACCGGGGCCGATGCTGCCACTGCTATGTATATGCCAGGCACTGTAAACGGTCATGGTTCGACAATTTATTTCCCTCATCTGGCCTCCGAAGCGCATCGCTGGAACATCCCCATTATGGCTGAGGCTCTGCCATATGGTTTCGAGGAGCATCCTGCTGCTCGCGCAATAGATACGGTGACAGATACATGCCGTATGGCCGCTGAAAACGGGGCCGATATTGTTAAAACCTTCTTTACCGGTGATCGCGAAAGCTTCAAAAAAGTTATCCGCTCATGCTATGTGCCGATACTGGTTTTAGGTGGTCCCAAAACGCATAGTGATCGTGAATTCCTGGCATCCATCCGTGACGCCTTGGATGCCGGCGCGTCTGGTATCGTCATTGGTCGTAACGTCTGGCAAGCTACATCCCCTACAGCTATGACACAAGCCCTGGTGGCTCTCGTTCACCGCGATATCAGTGTGGATGACGCACTGCGAATTTTGCAAGAAAACAGGTAAGTTAAGTCGGCAAAGCGTTTTACCTAGCGCATTGAAGGTGTTCGCTGGGAGGCGGCATTCATTATCACACCATGAGCGCGAGTAGACGAAGGAGCGTCATTATGTACCTCGTTGGAATAGATGTTGGCACAACGAATACCAAAACTGTCATTTTCGATGTAGAAACCGGGCATACTTGTGCTGTCGGTAGCTGTCGCAGCATAGCACGCCATCCAGTTGCGGAATGGAGCGAATTTGACGCGGAAGACTTATGGGAAACAGTCCTCCAGAGCATTAAAATTGCTGTTCAGCACTGTGCTCGACCTGAACGCATCCGTGCTGTCTCTGTTGCCAGCATGGGGGAGTCAGCATTTCCTCTGGATGCTGGCGGCAATGTTTTGTACGCCGCTATCGCCTGGTATGACGAACGCGCAGCCGCAGAAGCAAAATGGTGGGAGAACACGGTTGGTCGAGAACGCATTTTTACCATTACAGGACATATCCCACACCCAATGTTTGGCGTAAATAAGCTGCTCTGGTTGCGTAACCACGTCCCCCAGGTATTTGAACGTATTCATCGCTGGCTAAGCATTGAAGATTTTGTGTTGTGGAAGCTGAGCGGGAGCTTTGCAACTGATTATAGCATCGCCTCACGCACGATGCTCTTTGACCAACAGACGCTCACTTGGTCAGAACCACTTTTCCAGCAGGCGGGGCTGCCTGCCGCATGGTTCTCGCCTGCCTTTCCCAGTGGAACCGCCATTGGGACCGTTCGCAAAGAAGTCGCTGAGAAGACAGGCATACCGCAACAAGCAATTGTGAGTACAGGTGGTCACGATCATCTTTGTGGCGCGTTGGCTACAGGAGTGACACGCCCAGGCCAACTGCTGGAATCAATGGGTACATCCAGCGTTATCTTGGCAGTAAGCAACGCGTTTAAACCTGGTCGGGAACTGTTTGAAGCAGGCTATACCAGTTATGCCTATGTTATACAGAATACCTACACCACGCTGGGTACGCTAAACTTCGCCGGAGGCGCGCTTGAATGGATGGTTACATTGCTCTATGGTCAAGGAAAACAAGGGAGCATCTCGCCAGAGATTTATGCCCATGCGCTACGTGAAGCCGCCGAGGTATCTCCAGGCTCGCGTGGTGCTCTCATGTTCCCATCCTTTCTTGGTTCCGGCACACCATACGGACAACGCTCAACACGCGGAGTAATACTCGGCTTGACACCTTCTCACAACCGTCCAGAACTGGTGCGCGCGCTGATGGAGAGCCTCGCATACTGGCTGCGCGATAATATTGAGATGTTCCGTAACCTGGGTATCGCGCCACCTCAGCCCGAAATCACGGCGATTGGTGGCACGACTCAAGCCACTTCATTGTTACAAATCAAGGCAGAAATCACCGGTTGTCCGATCAAAGTACCTCATATTACCGAGGCAACCGCGACTGGCGCGGCATTACTCGCTGGCATGGGTGCGAATATATTCCATTCAGGCGAGGAAGCAGCCTCTTCGGTCCGGCATACAGTTCGCATCTATGAACCCGATACGAAGGCAGTTGAAATCTACAACTCGCTCTACGAGCAAACGTATCTGCCAGCCCATCATTTATTTAAGCAAGCAAATGGGAACGTTTCGTGATCGCTGTGGGCGTCTGACAGAGTACAAGGCGAGTGTTGTGCAGGAACTACTTGCTACCTTTCCTGATACAAAGACTCTACTTTTGCCTGACTGATTTATTTGGCTCTTACGCAACCTCGATCCTGCTGGGTGCCGATCTGCTCGTGGCCCCGATCTTCAGCGAGTCCCGCGAGTCAATTGCACGAAATCTCTATCTACCTATACTGAACGTTGACCACACCTTCACCCATCCATGTGGGTGCTGCCAACTGGATAACAGGCTAGGTCATGGACGCTCCCTCAGACGCGCCGCGTGCAACACGTGCATACAGGGAGAGAACGCCGCTCCTGTGACGTGACGATGGTGGGCTCCAGTGCAGGCGACGCTCCGCCAGCACACGCTCTACCTGGTCCTCTGGGAGGTGCTGGCCCTGCACTCCCTTAATCGCCAGCCTCCGCTCGGGTACATGAATCTCGATCAGGTCGTTCTCCTCAACCAGAGCGATGGGGCCGCCCTCCAATGCTTCGGGTGTGATATGCCCGATGCATGGACCCTTCATTGCCCCAGAGAAGCGTCCGTCAGTGACGAGGGCAGTGGTGGTATTGAGCGTTGGATCGTCCGCGATGATCGTCGAGGCAAAATACATCTCTGGCATGCCGTTGGCACGCGGTCCCTCATAGCGGATCACTACCACGTCGCCAGGCGTCACTCGGCGATTGCGTAGTGCATCAAGGGCCGCCTCTTCACTGTCAAAGACCCGCGCAGGTCCCACATGGATGTGCATCTCCTTAGGGACCGAGAAGGCTTTGATCACGGCCCCTCCGGGAGCCAGGTTGCCACGCAACACGGCGATACCGCCATCAGTCCCAAAGGGATCCGAGCGCGGACGAAGTATCTCGCGCCGAGCCACCTTGACGTTGTTTAAGTAGCCGATCCTCTCCGCGAAGAATCTACTGTGCTCGATCTTCTGTAAGTTCTCACCCAGTGTCTTGCCCGTGACGGTGAGGCAATCCAGATGGAGCATATCGCGGAGCTCCAACATGAGAGCAGGGACTCCACCAGCGTACCAGAAGTACTCGACCGGGTACCGCCCGGTGGTCTTGACGTTCGCCAGCACCGGCACCTGACGATGAATACGATCGAAGTCATCAATCGTCATCTCGACTCCGACCTCTCGCGCAATCACCGGCAGGTGGAGCAGCATGTTCGTGGAACCACCCACTGCGGCATGAATGATGATGGCGTTCTCGAAAGCCTCACGTGTCAGGATATGGCGAGGGGTAATCTCCTGCTCAATCAGGTTGAGTACCTGCTTGCCAGCGGCACGAGCGTAGCGTAGAAGATGGGTGAGAGGTGCCGGGATGAGGGCTGAACCCGGCAATGCCAGGCCGAGTGCCTCCGAGATCACCTGACCAGTGCTGGCACTGCCCATGAACTGGCAGGCACCGCATGTCGGGCATGCCCCTTGCTGTGCTAGCTCGAAGTCTTCCTTTGAAAGTTCACCGCGCTCGACAGACATCCCCATGGGCCAGAGTTGGTTTGAGGTCAGAGAGTCGGGTGCGTTCAGTTGAGTTCCGCCAGGTAAATGAATGGCAGGAATGTTACAGCGGGCAATCGCGATCAGGTGTGCAGGGACAGATTTATCGTTGCCGGAGATAAGAACCATGCCATCGTGCGGATGGCCGAGAGCATGAATCTCGATCATGGCCGCCATAATGTCACGTGAGACGAGGGAGTAGCTCATGCCTTCGTGTGCCTGGGCAACGCCATCGCAAATGTCGCTGACAGTAAAGACACCCGGCTTCCCTCCTACCTCAAACACGCCGTTGCTGACTTCCTCAATGAGCGGCCGGAAGTGGAACGTACCCGGGTGGCCCATACCATAGGCACTGTCGATGAGCACCTGTGGCTTGGCAAGGTCTTCTTCCGTCCAGTTCATTCCTAAGCGCAGCGCATCGCCCTGGTAATTCACAGAACGCAGACGCTGGCTACGCAGTTTTCGTCGATCTATTGTCATTAGAATGCTCCTTCATTGTGTCCGTAAGCAGTCCTTATGTAGTAGGATTACAGGATGAGGAAGTATACAGTGTGGAAAGGCCGAAAGTAGATGTGTCTTTACCCTCAATACAGTTCAAGACACTTACCTCAAATGCGGAGGGTATTCGGGTAGGTCTGGATGTTCCAGTGGTAGAGGACTTTGCAACGTCCATCCACCGTCAACCACCAGGGTTTGTCCGGTCACATGACGCGCTTGCGGTGAGGCAAGATACAGGGCGGCAGCCACGATATCCTCCACATACCCGACGCGCCCAGTTGGCGTCACACTAGCCCAATTCCTTTCATACCCCGAATCATCTTGCAGTGTACGTTCGGTCAGTGTTGCACCTGGGCTGATAGCGTTGGCAGTAATCCCGTACTCGCCCACTTCCAGCGCGACCGTTTTCGCCATCATCCGAATGCTCGCCTTAGTGATCCCGTACCCACCCAGGTTCAGGTGTGCTTGGATGCCAGTCACGGAGGACATGAAGATGATGCGTCCGGGGATGTGTGCATCGATCATGATCCTGGCTGCAGTTTGTGCAGTAAAGAAACTCCCACGCATATTCACACTCGTCAAGCGATCAAAGGCTTCCGGCGTAAAGGTCAGGAACGCGCCGTAACTCGTGATGCCAGCATTAGCGATCGCAATATCCAGTTGTCCCACTGCATCAACGAAGCGTTGAAACATGCTACGGACTGCTTCCACATCGGCTACGTCGCAGGCATACGGGTGGACCCGTCCAACTCCCAGGGTCCCATTGATCTGCTGGGCCGCTCGTTGGCAGAGCGTGGGATCGATGTCGTTCAACGCCACTGTGGCCCCTGCGCTGGCGAAGGCATGGCAGAGCGTATAGCCAATCCCTGTTCCAGCTCCAGTGACGAGAACCGCTTTTCCAGAAAAGGCACTCATGTATTCCCTCCTCACCATGAATAGCTACAGGACTATTCACTCCAATGTGTGGTTATTTCGTGGTCAAGCCGCCATCAATGAGCAGCAGCGAACCAGTGACGAACGACGCTTCATCCGAGGCGAGATAGACTGCGGCAGAAGCGATTTCTTCGGGGCGTCCCATCCGTCCAAGCGGTTGGCGCGCGTCAAGCTGTTGACGCGCTTCGTCCTCTTTTCCAGCGAAGTTGCGGGCCAAATAGTTTTCTACGAACGGAGTTTGGACCGTCCCCGGACAGATGGCGTTACAGCGAATGCCCTGAGAGACAAAATCGATGGCGATCGACCGCGTCATGCTAATCACTGCGCCCTTGCTTGCACTGTAGGGGAAACGACGCTCAAGGCCGATCAGCCCAGCGACCGAGGCGATATTTATGATATTTCCCCCCTGTGGCTGTTGTGCCAGCATCTGCCGTATCGCTTCGCGAGCACCTAAGAACACACCAAAAGCATTGACGCGCAGCACGCGCTCCCAGTCTGCAACAGTAGTTTCTAAGATGTTGCCAACGTGGCTGACTCCCGCGTTATTGACCAGGATATCCAGATGCCCAAAACGCGACGCGATCTCCTGAAAGGTGGCAGTGACCTGTCCCTCGTCTGTCACATTAAGCAGTTGTGCGTCAGCGAGACCACCATTCTTACGAATGGCGACGCTGACCGCCTCGGCGGTGTCAGCCTGCATGTCAGCAACGATCACCTGGGCTCCCTGGCTGGCAAAGCCCTGTGCAATCGCTGCGCCAATGCCTGAACCCGCTCCTGTGACCAGCGCGACTTTGTTGTCCAAACGGAACATGTGCTTTCTCCTCGTTTCTTCTGGGAACGATTGTACATCTCTTGTTTCTTCTCTCTTCACTGATGGCAACAGCATTACACAGTATTCCACCATCTGAAACACATGAGTACATTGACATTTCTACCACAAAAGATATACTCATCGCCAGTACCTCCTTTTGATCACTGCAATCCAAGGAATGACAGATACTGGTTGCAGGAAAAACGATGCCTATTTCCATGACAAACTCCAAAGGGATCTCCGAGCGGCGATCAACGTCGTATTCTTGCCGCGATTGCATGGGGCACTGCCATTAGCTCGTAGCCCTTTGGGTGCTCGCGCATACAGAGGCGTCAAACCGAGGTGGGAGCCACAGTCGTCAATCACGACGAGTTTCTGAGCATCCAGGGACTTGCGTTGGTCCCGCCAAGCGGTTCGTGCCTCCTCGTTGCGCCCTGAGGCACGCGAACGTCTTTTTTTCGCGTCCAACCCACCCGTCTGATGGCACGACCCATCGTCGTCGTACTCACCCGCAAACCATGCACTTGCTCCCTGTACTGGCTACTTCGACCATCTGTTCTCAACGAAAGCGTCCTTTGCTTACGTCCGTCATGAGACTATTCAATAAACACTCAAGATATAGCTGTACTAAGGGTTAGACAAGCACTTACTTTTTTCGGAGTTAGTTTGGAATATTTCGGGTCCTTCCAAGAGCTTCTTATTCTTTCACGCTCATTTCATTTCGGAGTTACGCTGGAATTCTCACTTTGCCGACATCAACATTCTCTGTTAGAGGCTTGACATACGAAACCGAACACAAGCACAATCCGTCGTAGACCAGTATTTTCCTTCTCCTGTTCATCAAGCCTTTCATCTGTTGTCTCAAACCCTGGAAACGCTGTTTGGGGATTGACGAATCTCGCTGCTCCCTACGCAAAGGCTAGTCAGACAGTCCTCTCTATGGTATGCTATATATGAAGATAGAGACGATGAGTGAGGACGCAATGACGACCTTTCGACTGAAAACACAAACATTGGCGATGGCCTATGATGAACTTGCTTCGGGCAAAGAGGGCTTTCGTGTCGCTGTGGGCAATTTCATGAACGCCTTCTTCCTCTATTGCGTCGAGAACCGTCAGCAACTCATCAACGATCCCATTCAAATGCCAGAGAATCCTACCGAAGAGCAGCATGGTTGGGCAGCATTTTGCGCTGGTGCGGCAGAGTACTTAGCCTCACGTTATGACTTGAAGTGCCCTGCCTGGGCGCACGATCCCGCCTATTCCATGCCGGAGCCGTGGTACACCATTCCTAACGCTCACTCGGCGATGCGCCAGCACTTCCAGAGAACAGCCCCCGAAGCGTTTCGTCGTCGCAACGTATTCTGCGATGATCATGTGTTCAGCAATGCCCATCCCTCATCACGTGAGCCCGGGAATCGTGAAGACCTGCGACTCCGGCGTATGGCGATTCTGGCTGAACTGTCGCAAGAGGAGCGCGAAGCCTACCTCGCAACGCACAAGGCGAAGATGGCAGGCAAACCACGTATCCATATCGTCGTGTGAGAGTACAAAGTGGGTCAACATCACAACCCCTGTCGTGGCAGACCCGCGTCGTTCGTTCTGGTTTCCGGTTTATGCCAGTCGAATACGTCGATAAACAGCATCAAATGGGAAACTATAGAGGCCATCAGTATTGTCATCAAGGGCTAGATACTGCTCAACGGGCATGTAAACCACTCCATCATTGAGTGCTGCTTTGTCAGCTACCATTATTGCGCCTCTCTTTCGTTTCACTCATATCCCTAGTGTACCATAAAGTTCATCGTGTTTTTAGTCTTCGTAGTGTAAATGGATGTGTCAGTGAGACGTACAAGATAACTTGACCGTTTGAGCCCTGATATTTGACACTGCTCCAGGTTATGAGGGAAACGATGGAAGCTTCTTTTGCAAATACAACACAGCATTCTCTTCCCAGCGCGGCTTGAGCCAAGCGACCAGTTGCGTTTTGGCGTCGGCGGATGCCAGCGAGAGTGGTTTGATGCCGTGCTCTTCCATCCAATGCTCGGCCAGCATATAACAGGTGCCGTTCCAACCACTTTTGTTGCCATTGTCATTGCGGTTCTCGGCCACACCTGAGATGACGATGTCGGCAGTGTTTTGCAAATCGATCAGCGCGTGGTCGAAGGCATTTTTGTCAGTTTTGTCCTGCATACCAGCCAGTTTTCTGAGCACTCTGACCTCGATGCCGTGGTTGTGCTGGATGATCTCGTAGATCTGCTCGGTCGAGCGAGCCAGCAGACCTGCTGCGTAACGCTCTTTCACCGTTTGGGGCGAAGCGAGCAGGCATTTCACGAGCGGAAAAACTCCTTGAGCGATCAAGATGGGTCGAGAGCCGATAAATCTGCCATAGGCGGCGATTCCCTCGGAGGCAAAGCGGTCTCGCCAGTGCCAGGGATCGGTGTCGGTGCCTGTGTGCCATGCGGCAGGCTCGGTAATCGAGTCAAGAGAGGGGTGGGCGGGGATAAATCCTGATAATGGCAGGATGCCCAGTTGTTCTACTGCTCGGCTGGCCTCTGCATAGGTTTTCACGATGAGATGCGACACGTGCAGGCTCCTTTTCTGGAGAATTTGTTTCAGAGACATTATACACTACAAACCACTTTCCGTACTTGTGATGTTTTTATAATGGGTTCGTATTATGTTAATCCTGCGAAGAGGTCTTGTTCTAAGTCTCCTTTATGCTTAGAGAGGGGGGTACGGGCAAGGACAAAGTATTCGTACCCGAAGGCTTGTTCGCGTTGCTCAGGGGGAAGGGTAAAGACGAAGCTATCTGGGGCGATCTGCGTTTTATGTGCTTGAAATGCTTTCATCTTCTTCTCAATGTAGGCTCGTACATCAATGCGCGTTGTGAGCAACTCATCAGGTGTGCCTATAATGGCGGTGTTCATAGCAGGATTATCCCACGGACCTGGCGCACCTGATTGTTGGGCATCGCTCATGGCTTTCGCCATAAAAGAGCGAGGTATAACAGTATAGTAGAGTTTACTAGGCTGCCATGCCTGCATGTCTAATGTGGGGAAGCAGCGTGGCTCACCTGCCGCTTCAAAAGCTGCATTTGTTACGCGATGGGCTTGAATGTGATCAGGGTGTCCATAAGTGCCAAAGGCGTCGTATGTCACGAGGACCTGGGGCTTCAATTCGCGAATTAAAGCAACCAATCTCTTGACAGCTTCATCGAATGTTGCACGGTAAAATGATTCTGGACGGTTGTTTGACTCTGTCCCATACATGCCAGAGTCGCGGAAGCCAAGGTTGCGTAACTCTTGAATGTTTAGTGCCGCAGCCGCGGCTAGCAGTTCTGGACGACGGACTTCTGCCAAGCGCGGAAACATGGCTTGTTTGGCTTGTTCGTCCAATGTTGGGTCAACGATCTCCCCTTCTTCTCCCATTGTCGCGGTTACGAGTACGGTCTGTACTCCGCGATCTGCGAGGAGTGCGAAGGTGCCGCCGGTACCAAAGACTTCATCGTCGGGATGAGCATGAACGGCCATAAAGGTGTGGGAAGTTTTTTGAGTTTCGGACATGTATTTTTTCTTTCTAAAGTTTGGTTGTTCTAGTTCATGCCCATCATTATACACGATATCGGGGTCTCGATATATTTCACACCCAATCGCCACTTTACTCAGGTTGGATTTATAAAGAACGTGGTAAAATATCTTGCATGAGTATGGAAAACGAAAAACTGGAACAAGAAGCCCTTGAAGAATCATTAGAAGAGCAATTATCGGAGAACACACTAAGTGGCCCAGCATTGGGTCATCTTCCCGCCGAAGAGGAGAACAGGAACCGTGACTCGTATGGGGCCTTACGCTTTCGGAATTTTCGCCTTCTGCTTGGTAGCGTCTTTCTCATGATGTTTGGACAACAAATGCTGACCGTTGCTCTTGGATGGGAGCTATACAACCGCACTGGCTCCGCTCTCGTACTTGGTGGAGTAGGATTAGCGCAGGTGATTCCGCTCATTCTCCTTTTCTTACCTGCCGGATACGCAGCCGACAACGTAAGCCGCAAATACATTCTCATCGTTACTCAGACACTTTCACTACTCGCCTCGCTAGGTTTAGCAACACTCTCTTTTCAACGTGGCCCTCTACTATGGATCTACGGGTGTCTCTTTCTACTGGGTGCGGCTCAATCCTTTAGCTTTCCTTCCAGTTCCGCGCTTGTTTCACAGGTTATACCAGAGAAGTCATTTGAAAATGCTATGACATGGCGAAGTAGTGCTACGCAGTTATCCGCAGTCCTGGGACCAACGACAGGTGGCTTTTTGATAGGGCTGTTCGGTGGAGCAAGCTATGTCTACATATTCAGTGCTACCGGTTTTCTCATTGTTGTCACACTATTGCTCTTCCTTCAAGCCGGGCCACAAAAAGCATCTTCTGCCTCCAGTAGAAAACTGAGTGCGTTAATCGAAGGAATACGTTTTCTAGGACGTACTCAAGTCATGCTAGCAGCAATTACCCTCGACCTATTCGCGGTCCTGCTAGGCGGTGCAGTCACACTGCTACCCATTTTTGCGAAAGACATTCTGCACGTGGGACCGTTCGGCCTGGGAAGTTTACAAGCGGCGTCATCGCTTGGAGCGGTGGGCATGGCACTAACCTTAGCACATCAACCAGTGTTTAAGAGAGCTGGTCCCGTCTTGTTGCTGGCGGTGACTGGATTTGGGGTGGCGACAATTATCTTTGGCCTCTCACACTGGTTCTGGCTCTCATTTTTGATGCTGCTCGTCCTCGGTGCGCTCGATAACATCAGTGTTGTCATTCGCGCTACACTCGTTCTTGTTCGCACTCCCGACGAGATGCGAGGACGTGTAAGTGCCGTCAACTCGCTTTTCATTGGCACTTCCAACCAACTTGGCGGCTTTGAATCGGGCGTGACCGCACAATTGCTCGGCCCCGTAGGTTCAGTTGTTCTCGGCGGAATTGGCACGATACTGATTGTGGTACTCGTAGCTGTCCTCTGGCCGGAAATACGGCGTCTCCGCACCTTACGAGAGTAATAATCTGCTTATTGTCGCACATAAGAGCTATTGCAAGAGAACAGGTTGTGCATCAATGCGTACTCGAAAGAGCATGTACGGCTTGCAGCGGTGGCAGGTCTTGTCCTTGCAAATTCATGGTTCTCTTCTCCTTATTTGTTCCCTAGCGTATTTTTTTTCAATAACAACACGAAGAAGGAGGGGCAAGCGTGACAAACATAAGCCGTTTTCTGTAAAACTATGGTATTATGATTCTGCAAGATTATCGGTTTGGGAACAACGTGTTGCCGAAGTTTCAAATGCTAGAAAATAAAAACAAGAATGCAACTGAAGTTATTTTTCAATAACCTGCGTCATCATTTTGAGCTAGACAAGGAGGGATAGACATAAGTCACGTATTCCAAATTCCTGACGATCTATACACAAAGCTGGCTAGTTATGCAGCACAGCACAATCAGACTCCTGAGACACTGTTTCTAGCCTGGGCGAGTGAGGTTGCATACAAACAAGAAGAGTTAATGACATCAAACGTCCCAGAGTTGGAGAAGGCAGATCAGGCAAGTACTGAGGAACAAGACAAACGTGAGGGAGAGTTCCTTCATAGTCCGCTCCTTCAAGTAGCTGGTATGTTTGCTATTAACGAGCCAGGTTGGGCTGATAAACATGATACGTATCTTGCGGAGGCATATATAGAGGATCATGCCGAAGAAAAATGATCTCTTTAATAATCATGCAGGAGACGACGATATCCTGGGCGATGCCTACGAGTATTTGATGCGGCACTTCGCCACTGAGTCGGGCAAGAGTAAGGGGCAGTTTTATACACCGTCTGTCGTTCGCAAGGATATCAAGAACCTGCACCTGGGCGTGTATCCGCCAGCAGGTCGCATACGAGTGGCGGCACCATTGCGCGTCAACGATGAGGGTGTGCGCCTCTTCACAATCTCCAAATTGGGTTGGATTCAGCGGCAGCAGGCGAAGTTTGCAGGGCAGGAGCGGCAATCGGAACGCGAGTTTGTGAGCGGCGAGAGCCACTACTATCAGGGCAACCGCTACCTGCTCAACATCGTGTATCGTAAGGGGACTCCAGCGGTGATGCTTCGCAACAACAAGATGCTGGATATTTTCGTGCGAACGGGCAGAGCGTGTGCGTGGGCTGACGGCGTGGTACCGGCGGCGGCTCAAGGAGGAGATCGTGCCACTGATCGAGAAGTGGGAGGCGATTATCGGCGTGCAAGTTGCAGAGTGGGGTGCGAAGCAGATAAAGACGCGCTGGGGAACATGCAATATAGAGGCGCAACGCATCTGGCTGAATCTTGAACTCATCAAGAAGCCTGTGCATTGTTTAGAGTACGTTGTGGTGCATGAGTTGGTTCATTTGCTTGAGCGTCATCACAACGAGCGGTTCGTCGCATATATGAACAAGTTCATGCCGTTGTGGAGGCATTACCCTGAGGATCTGAACCGCGCACCACTAGGGCATGAGACGTGGGAGTATTAAAGATATGTAGTGAGTAGGGCACCCCTGTCCCCATTCGATCCTAAAGTTAACACCTAGTAATTTTACAAAAAATATGCTATAATTATAGTGTACTAATGAATAATATCTCACTTCCTCATCACATTGATGCTGTTCATTTGTGAAAGCAACGCTGACCTTGATGCGAGCATCATGCCACTCTTTCAGGCAAAAACTGGGTACAAAGGAATCTACTTCTACTCGCTTTCAAATAGATGAGGAGACCCATTCGCTGCAATTTTATTGTTGAGTTTCATATGGGGAAGAGAAAAGCGTAACACATTCCTCAAGAGGAGTTCATACATCATGACTTATACCTATAGAAACGTTGCTGTGGAGCAAAAAGAAGCGTGCCAGCAAGCACAACACATAACAGCCATCTGCGAGGAGTTTCATATTACACTTGATCCTATTGACTGGCAAAATGCTGGGATGCGGGCAAGTGTGATGGTAAATTCGCTCAAGATAGCGGATATGTTGGAATTGAGCCGTCAGGATACTGCTTCGATTCTGCGCCAGCTTCAAATCAAACTGGTCGAGCAAGCCGCTCTCAAAGCTGTCCACGCACAATCTGGCCTCAAAGCCTTGATGTGGAGTCCTGTTGAGGTGATGCAACCACAAGCATTTCTGTGCCTCTGGATCGTCACGCTTGAGACGGATGAGCGTGTAGCTATTGCTGAATATCTCAGAAATGGACAGCGTGTCTATGAGCACTTTGCGTTCGATGGAGACGATGTGAACGCTCTCGCCGGACTTTTTGGGCCAGTTTCTACAGGTGAGTATAAACTAGGTGCTATGGTCACTATTGGAGAACACGAGCGGCGATGCAGCGGCGAGATCGTCTCTATTCTTCCTCCAAGCAAGGCAGTTACTCACAATAAATATCCATCAAGAGGTCGTCATACCATTTCGGGTAAAGTCTACACAAACGAAAGCTCATCGAGGTATATCGTCAATTGTCATGATGGCTTCCCTCATATTGTCAATCAGTGGCAAATTCTTAGTGACATTTAAGGCTACTATCTTAACGTGAGCCTGTACGTCAGCGACGTGGCGCAGTTTCTCCAGCAGCCTCAATTGCTCGTTTACAGATATAGTGACAAGATCAAAAAAACATGAGTGATCCCGAGGCTTGCAATGCTATAGTACATCTTGCTCATCAAATCTTAACCAGATGCAAGACATTGACTACAAGCTCCATTACAGCATGATACGTCTTCTGGCCCTGTAGAAGAAACAGTGAAACGTCCTTCCAGAATAAAGCAGATATTCCGACCATATTCGTTCTCATGGAGTGCAACCTCACCAGGCATAAAAGTGAGAACTTTTGAGGAGGCCAGAAAGTGCAACAGGTAGTTATCGGGTACTTGTTGTACATCGCTGAACATCGGTTGTTCACGTATACGGCTCATAAGCAACTGCTGATTCCATCCCTGTGGCAGATAATTCAGGATACGACTCATGTCTCATAATTTGTCTGTCCGTAGCTTTCCTCCCAGGTACCCCTTGAGAGCAGGACGATAATACACAGGGGATGGGTCGTCAGCGATAATCGTAATATCCGCTACGGAGTCTTCGGTACAAAGGATTTTAGCAGCGGCTGCCCCCGCAATAGCGTTGCCGATAATCAGGTAAGATTGACGCTCAATCATCTCTTCTCCATTAGGTAGAGGGTAGGTTATCTCTCAACTGAGAGATCGCTTACTGTAAAGACGCCAGGAGAGCCAAATAATGGTGGATGATATGCTCTTGAACAGCAAGAGGGAAAAAGACTTGAATGCGCTATGAGTGATAGCTGATGATTGTCAGAATATATAATACATTCTGACAATCATCAGCTATACTGGGCCACTACTCTGCTTGTGAGATGGCCCAAGCCGCGTTCACAAGACCGATATGACTGAATGCCTGTGGGAAGTTGCCCAGCAATTCGTCCGTCGCCGGATCTACTTCCTCGGCGAGCAGCCCAACATCATTTCCATAGGCAATCGCCCGTTCAAAGGTCGCTCTGGCCCGCTCGACTTCCCCGGCAAGGGCAAGCGCGTGGGCTAGCCAGAAGGTGCAGAGCAGGAAAGGTCCTTCCTCGCCAGCAAGCCCATCAGTTGCGCGATAGCGATAGACAAGGCCATGCTCATCAGTCAACCGCTCGGCAATTGCATCAACGGTGGCTCGCATACGCGAGTCGGTGCCGGGCAGGAAGCCTACAATTGGCATCATGAGTGTGGAGGCGTCCAACTCATCGGAGCCGAACGCTTGCGTGAACGCTCCAGCCTTCTCGCTCCACCCACGCTCCAGGATCGTGTCGCGAATCTGATCACGCGTCGCTGTCCAGCTAGCGATCCGATTATGTGTGTCTAACACATCGGCGAGTCCAATAGCGCGATCCAGTGCCACCCAACACATAAGTTTTGAGTAGAGGTAGTCACTTGGCTCTCCACGCATCTCCCAGATGCCCTGATCGGATTCTTGCCAGTGAGTAGCCGCCGCATCTGCTACATCGACCAGGAAATGACGTGTGGTCTCGTCAAGCTCACTGAGTTGGTCGCGCAGACGATAAGCTGCGCTGAGCAGTTCACCATAGACATCGAGCTGACGTTGCTCCCACGCACCGTTGCCGATACGCACCGGACGGCTGCCACGCCACCCACTTAGATGATTGAGTGTACGTTCGCTGAGGTCGCGCTCGCCACCAATGCCAAACATAATCTGGAGTTGGGCACCACGTTGGAGCAGCGAGGCCACCGCACCTGCCATCCAGGTGAAGAACCAGTACGCTTCATCAGGACAGGCCGCAACCCAGAGAGCCTCCATAGTCAGGGAGGCATCACGAATCCAGGTGTAGCGGTAGTCCCAGTTACGCTCACCCCCTATCGACTCTGGCAGCGAAGTGGTTGGAGCTGCAACGATTGCTCCACTAGGGCGAAACATGAGTGCCTGCAGTACACGACCACTGTGATGAACCAGATCGCGCCAGGGTCCTTCGTACCTCTGGTGGAGGTCTGACCATGTGCGCCAACCCATCAGGGTGTCGTGAAGGGCGTCGGTGATTGCCGCAGATGTATACACCTGTGGAGCTTCTTCCCAGCTTGCTTGATGCTGTAACGAAAAGTTCGCCTGCTCACCTGCATGAAGGGTGAAGCGAGTGCTTGCAGTCGAGCCTTCTATATCTAATGTTCTCTGCGAAGAGAGCAACAGGAAATCGGCACCACCGCGAGAGGCAACGCCTCCTTCAACTGGCCTGAGCAAGGGAGAGATAAGGCCGTATTCAGAGCGAGGCGCATACTCTAGTTCTATCTCTACCGAGCCACTTTCGCATGAGATTGAGCGAAGTACGACGCCAGGTGAGGCAACTCCAAGAGAGTGCCCACGCTCGTTGCGCCCGATAGCCATTGCATCAACTAGCACGGCAATGCCTGTTGAAGTGGTGAATCTAGTTTCGAGGGCCATCGTGGTATCAATGTAGCGGCGATGCGTCTCGGAGGCATTCACCGCGTGAATGGACCAGTGACCAGCTTGATCATCTAGCAGCCGCGCAAAGACCGATGGTGCATCGAAGCGGGGAAAGCACAGCCAATCAATAGAGCCTGTGCGACTGACCAACGCGGCTGAGCGGCAATCTGACAGCAACGCATAGTCGGCAATCGGCAAGTTACTCATTATCTTCTCCTGACAATTAAGTGAAATAGGTATAGCACAACACTTTCTACTCAGAAAGGGTAATCCTGGTGTGAGTGGTGGAAGAGGACGCTTCACGAGTGATGTATGCACCTTTGTATGCAAATCCGTCTTGATAAACACGTTCTTCTCGTTGCTGATTTACACAGCAAGCTTAGCAATTAGCTTTACTAATCATACTATGTACTAAGGTTGATTACTTATTTGGCTTTGATAAGTTGACAATACATTCTTAATGTGCGACTGTGCTATAGTACATCATCAATCTTTATAGGGAACAATTGAATGGGCAAGGAAAAAGCTATCTTAATCACTCATCCAAAGGCACAACATCATGTCGCGAGCGTTCTTCCCATTTTGGAAGAGCGGTGGGAGGTGCAGGATCATGTGACAGGTTATGCTGGACACGGCATAGAACTAGCGATAGACGCTCTCCAACAAGGGTATAACTGGGTTATCTCCTTTGGAGGTGATGGGATGCTCAATGAGATAATCAATGGGGCAATGCAGGAACGGCGGCCATGCACCATCGGGGTCTTGCCTGGGGGCACAGTCAATCAGTGGATACACGAGATTGGCCTGCCTGCCCATCCAATCGAGGCGGCACATGTGTTGACTGAGGGCAGTACGCCACGTCTCGTTGACATCGGCTTTTTCGGGGTGCAAGCTCTTACAATTGCTGATGAGACATACCCTCAATCCAAGACAGAGAGTGTACTCCACGCAAGACAGCATTTTATCATTGTAGCTGGACTCGGCATTGACGCGACAACGATACATAGCACAACCGAAGCATCCAAACAGCATTATGGTCAACTTGCCTTTATCATCGATTGGCTACAGATACTGCCCCGTTTACGCCCTTTTCCAGCGCAGATTTCCTGGTCGAATAAGCAAGTCTGGCAGGGGCAGCCTTTTGATATTCTCGTGAGCAATACGCGCCGCTATGCTAACGTGACGAACTTGATACCCAAAGCACATGTGGACGATGGGTTACTCGATATTCGCATTTTTTCGCTATTCTCTCCTGAACCGGGGTTGTTGTACCCTTTCCAAGATTCCACCTTTTCTTTTCAAATCCCAGCCTCTGTAGCACTCGAACTCGATGGTAGCGGAGTATCGCTCGAGGACTACTTAAACGTGGAGAACCGCGAACGTTTGCTAAAGGCTGATGATTTGAGCAAGGTGATGGTGACATACAAGTTTATGGTAAAGCCTGCTGCGTTGGCTATAGCAGTTCCTATAGAGTATAGAGGCGAGTTGTTCAAGTGAGAACAAAACAAACCGCCCGTCTCCATCGTGGAATAGAATAGGAGAAACGTTATGTTGTGACAAAGAAAATATCATCTATCATTGGAGCGTTTATTACATGCATCGCCTTGCCATCAACCCTAAGATTACTGTCAGTATTGTTTTTGTAGCTGCCATGTTCATGAGTATCATGGACTCAACCATTGTGAATGTTGCCTTGCCTTCGTTGAGCCGTGATTTTCATGCAATTGGTACGTCGATTGATGCCGTTGTCGTTGGCTATCTTGTCAGTCTCGCTATTATTATTCCGGCGTCGGGCTGGTTGGGTGATCGCTTTGGAACGAAGCGTGTTTTTTTGAGTGCGCTAGCTCTTTTCACGCTTGCCTCGGCTCTGTGTGGGTTGGCACCAAATCTTCCTACGCTAATTGGCTTTCGCGTTTTGCAGGGAGTTGGTGGTGGCGCGTTAACGCCAGTTGGAACGGCTATTTTATATCGCACATTTCCACCAATAGAGCGAGTGCAGGTATCGCGCATCCTCAATATTCCGACTGTGCTTGCTCCGGCATCGGGTCCCGTCATAGGTGGTTTACTCATAGACAAGTTATCGTGGCACTGGATATTCTACGTCAACGTGCCGATTGGCATCGCCGTTTTTCTGTTCGGTCTGCTCTTTTTGCAAGAGTACCGCGAACAAACGACGAAATCCTTTGATGTGGTCGGGTTTCTACTGGCAGGCGTTGGCCTTGCTTTGACGATGTATGCTCTAAGTGAGGGGCCGAACTATAGCTGGACATCTGGTGGTATCCTCGGTTCTTTAAGTGTAGGACTCGTTTGTATCGTGATTTTCGTCTTTGTCGAATTGCGCTCAACACATCCACTATTGGATCTGCGCCTGTTTCGCAATCGAGTGTTCCGCACCAGTAACCTCGTTACGCTGTTCTCTACGGCTGGTTTTCTCGGTTTGCTCTATGCGGTGCCATTGTTCTTACAGCAGGCACGCGGAGTTTCGGCACTCACCTCTGGCCTGACGACGTTTCCAGAGGCGGTGGGTGTATTGGTCGCAACACAGATTGTGGCCCGTCTCTATCCCAGCATCGGGCCGCGACGGCTTCTTGTAGGCGGACTCACAGTTGTTGCAATTGTTATGGCATTGATGGGTCTGATAGGACAGGATACATCGCTGTGGCTGCTACGTGCGTTGATGTTTCTTACGGGAGCGGGCATGGCCTTCTCATTTACGTCCGTACAGGCGGCATCGTTCGCGACCATTTCCACAGCGGAGACAGGTCAGGCGTCGGCTCTCTTCAATGCACAAAGACAGATTGGTGCTTCGCTCGGAGTTGCGCTACTCAGTAGCGTAATTAGTGTTGTTGGGCTGACACAGGTGAACGCGAACGGCGCGACGGTGCCAAATCTGTTGGCCTATCATGCAGCGTTTATTACAGCGGCGGTGCTGGTGCTGATTGCCGCTGGTATCGGCCTGAGTGTGCGCGATAGCGATGCGGCTGCGACGATGCGGAGCCGAAAGCGACAAACACAGCAAGAAGCTGCTCCGAACGAGGTACAGGGAACAGAGCAGGTACATGCGTGAGGAATGAGACTATTGTTTGATGGACAATCCAGTTATCTCCTATACGCGGCTAAGCACAAGGTTCCCTCCGAGAACATTACGTCGCTTGAAAGTTGCAGGAGTAGTGTCCTCCTGAAGTTTGCGTAGTGACTGCGTTCTGGCTTCCAGATACCAAGGCTCTTGCAATATATACTAAGGTCCCAACAGGTGGGTTGGGACCTTTTGTATAGCTCTAGTAAAAATACTTAGCTCGCAATCCCTCGACGAGTGGCAAGAATGCCTAAGCCAACGGCGATAAGGATCGACAAACAGAGTATCAGCATATCACGGCCAATCTGGTCGGAGGAGCTATAGAATACCGCCATCTCAAGGGCATGTCGTCCGTAGGTGAGAGGGATGAAGGTTGCTATATTCTGTAGAATAATCGGCTCGAATGCGAGTACGCCAACCCCTCCCGCCAGGAAAAAAAGGTACATACCTACGTTGATCGAGACAGGACTTAATGCCTGCACTCTTTGCACTAACGCCCCAACCGCAATTCCCAGCGCAGAGCTAAGCAAGGATACTAGCGCAACGGCAATAAGAGCAGTCAACCAGTAGACACCTTCAGGGCGCACCCAACCAGCAATGTAGCTCAAGAAAAGTACAATCACACCAAAGCAAAAGGTAGTGGCAAAGCTCGCTAAGACCTTACCCGTAACAATTGCAGCGCGAGAGATGGGAGCAAGTAATAATTCCTTCACGGTGCGTGTCTCCCACTCACGAGCGGTTGCAAGCCCTCCTGTAACTAAGCCACTGATGGTGAGCAGAAAGATAATGGTTGGCAAGATCGTATATTGGAAAAGTTCTATGTCATGGGTACGCAGATCTTGCTCGTGAATTGTCACTTTGATCGGGCTGGCACTGCCCTGGGAGCGGTAAAATTGTGTAATTGCGTCGGGTACTGAACGCCGTATATCATTGGTAAAGTCGAGGTTCAGGTTATTGACGGTGACATCGAGAGGCGAACTTTCATGGGTTTGCACGCGCTGTGTAAAGTCCGGCGGGATAACGATTACAGCCACCACGTCCAGATTTTTTAGCAGCACTTGTGCTTGCTGTGCATTGACATCTTGTATGCGGAATACATCGGCCTCATGTAATATTTGTACCATTTTAGCTCCGGCAGGACCATGATCCTGCTGAACCAATGCAACAGGACTATGCCCGACTGCCTGCGACCCTAATGCACCAACTAAGAGTAGTGCTAACGGCGGCAGAAGTGTCAACAAAATATTACTGGGGTGACGCAACCAGACACGGATATCCTTTTTGAAAATAGCCAGAACATGCTCAAAAAATGTGATTACCATATACTTTCTGCTTTCATGTTAATGTGCTACCGTGCTACGTCGCAAGGCAATCAACGCAAGAAGGAGCAAGCCAACGATATAACCACACAGAATAAGGATGTTCACATTGAGTCCATAGGAGTTCAATATGAAGTTATGAAAGGCGTGCTGCTGCAACACAATGGCGTAGTAGAGCGGGAATATCTGTGCAATAATCTGTATGACCTTCGTGTTGAGAGAAAGCGGACCAAAGGCACCACTTAGGAAAAAAAGTGGTACGGAGACGCCTAATGCAAGAGCGGTGACAGGTAATATTTGTTTTAGTAGGGTACCAAATAACATGCCACACGCCGTAAATAACACAAGACTGAGCAAGGTAAAACCAATAACCTCTCCCCAATGGGCTGGATGGACACCAATCACAAAAATTAGCACGAGCAGTACTATCACCATAGAAATTAAGCTCATCAAAAGTGCTGCTAGCATTTTTCCGGTAATCACCGCAAGACGACTTGCTGGTGAGAGGAGGATTTCTTTAATTGTTTCCTTATCCCACTCACGCGCTGTTGCGATACCAGCCTGTAGCAAACCACCCACCGCCAGACCTAGAACAAGAATGGAGACCGATATATAAGGGATATAGTCGGTATCCTGGGGATAAAAGTCGTGTTCACGGGGCGTGATGGTGACGATATCAGGGAACGATTTGGCGTAAAAAGATGTGATAGAAAGTGGAACAGCACGGCGGATATCCTTGGTGAAGTCCGTGTTGAGATTGTTAATTTCGACATTGATCTGTACTGGTTCGCGCTGCTGAATACGGGTGTCAAAGTCTGTGGGAACGGTCACGACAGCAACAATTTGTCCCGCTTGTAACATCGCGCGTGCATCTTGTAGATTAGCCTGCTGTAAACGGAAAGAATGCGCGTGGCTCATCGAGTCATAAAATTTTTGTGCATACGATCCCTGATCTTGCATGACAACGGCTGTCGGTGCATTGCTGCCAGCAAGGACGAAGAGGCTCATCAAAATAAGAAAATTGACTGGAATAAACACGCCAAGGATAGTAAATACGCGCTCACGCAACGCTGTTTTGATATCCTTTTTCATACAAGCCCAGACAACACGCCCGGCATACCCAAGTTCGTGAAACATGTCTTTCCCCTAGTCCCGTAGTTCGGTTCCTGTCAAATGCAGGAAGATTTCATCAAGAAGCGGTTCGCGCACGACAATATCTTTGATTTCCGTCTCCTGAGAGAGAATATTGATAATTTGCGGTACGCTGTTCCCGATACCCTGCGTGGTTATTTTCAGGTGAGGACCATCCTGTAGAACCTCTTGTACCTCTGGCAATGCCTGTAGCCGTTCGAGAGCATTGCTTTGTTGGGCCGTTTCTATCTCAATGATACTCCCACCATAGGTGCGTTTCAGGTGATCGGGGGTATCTACTACGATGAGCTTGCCATGATCGATAATCGCTAAACGGTCACACAGTGCCTGTGCCTCCTCAAGGTAGTTCGTAGTAATCAAGACAGTTTTGCCCTGATCGCGCAACGATAGAATATAATTCCAGATGGCACGGCGTGCCTGCACATCTACACCTAGTGTTGGCTCGTCAAGATACACTAGATGCGGGTCATGTAAGAGAGCACGTCCGAGTGCTAAACGTCGCTTCATACCACCGGAGAACGTGCTAACACGCGAGTTTTTGCGATCCGTTAACTGGACCAACGCTAGCATTTTAGTGATGCGCTCTTTTTTTTCTCGGCGCGGAATACGAAAGAGGTCTGCGTGAAAATCCATATTATCCCACGCCGTCAACTCTTCATAGAGGGCAGTTTCCTGCGGCACAGCACCAAGAAGTTGACGTACCTGGCGTGGGTTGTGATGTACGTCGTAGCCAAGCACTTTCACCGTTCCACTAGTGGGAACGCTCAGGCCACTAATCATATTGATTGTGGTTGTTTTGCCCGACCCATTTGGTCCCAGCAGTCCAAAGACCTCTCCCTGGCGCACGGTTAGCGAAAGATGATCTACCACCTGGAATGCTCCAAATTGTTTACAGAGCATTGTTGTTTCAACGGCAGGAATGGTAGCGTTCTCGGCTTGTGAAGAAATAGCATCTGTCTGTATAGTATTCTTACTCA
>JAABUX010000592.1_pt1 | contig 61282 bp, 64 predicted proteins | sample 5561851 | NCBI WGS metagenome assembly JAABUX01 (sample SAMN10711883, study PRJNA513361) | rock metagenome | isolation source: Antarctica rocks | place: Antarctica: Victoria Land, Richard Nunatak red sandstone | collected 2016-01-03
CGATTGTGCCGATCGCGAAGCTACGCCGTTGACGGCTGTGGTTTCCATGACGTATCGTCCTCTCACGCCCAGTAGCTCACTAAATCTTGGAGGTTACTGGTACCGTCTCAGCTTGACACGTGGGGTTCGAGGTGCTGGCTCGCATTTCGAACGCGACGATGCATTTGATCGGGACGCAAAAAGCTTCGTTCCGCGACCACATGGGATTGATCTTGACGCCGGAGATGGTTTTGGCCGAGGCGCCGGAGCTCGACGTGCTGCTCGTACCGGGCGGCCCCGGACAGGAGGCGATGATGAAGCGCGAGCCCGTGCTTGCGTTTATCCGTGACCATATGGAGTCGCAGAAGCCGTTATTCTCGGTCTGCACCGGCGCGCTGATCTGCGGCGCGGCTGGTGTTTTAAAGGGGCGGCGTGTAACGACGCACTGGGCTGCCTTCGACCTTCTGCCGTACTTCGGAGCCGTCCCAGTAAACGAACGCGTGGTGGTCGACGGCAACCTCGTTAGCGCCGCCGGGGTTACGGCCGGCATCGACGGAGCGCTCGTCGTAGCGTCTCTGCTGCGCGGCGAGAACGCCGCCCAGCGCATTCAACTCGAGCTTCAGTACGCGCCCGAACCGCCGTTCGATGCGGGCGTCCCCGAGACCGCGCCGCGTGACGTGCTGGCAGCCGTGACGGCGAAGTATCAGCCACTCTGCGAAGCCCGTTTGGTGACGGCGCGGGAATTCGCGGCCGGGTGCATCGCAAACGAGACGCAATCATAGCGACATGAAGAAGCGCATCGTTTCCGACGCGGTCCCCGAGCCGCCGCCCGGAACGTTTTCAAACGCATTCGCCGTCGAAGGCACCATTTACATTGCGGGTCAGACGGCGGGCTTACCGGACGGACGCGTCGTTGGGGACGGCGACGTTCGTGCCCAGGCCGTCGAGGTATTCCGGCGGATCGAGGCGCTGCTCGCAGCGGCCGGCGCGACCATGGACGATGTCGTAAAATTGACGATCTATCTCACGGATATGTCGACCCGTGACCAATTGGCGCAAGCGCGTCGGCAGTTTTTCGCAGGGGACTTTCCCGCATCGACGCTGATCGAAGTGTCGGCGCTCGCGCAACCGGGCCTTCTCGTCGAAGTCGAGGCTATCGCCGTTGCCTAAGTAGCGGGCGGTTTGATGAGTGCGGACCATTGCCGTCGATTACGGAAAAACCGAAGGCCGTCGCGATTGACGCCGCTGCTCTACACCGCTTCTTCGACCCAATCGTGGAAGGTAGAAGTCAACCCGTAACCTTCGCCTTACTGCGGCTAGCTTACTTGTTCGTTGACGAAGAGGGCGCGCAAGTTCGAGCGAAACCTTATATTTACAGCACCAACGCTTGAGGCTCGAGAGTCTGCAGCACAGATTCGAGCAACGCCCGTCGTACAAGGTTCTCTACGAGTGCGGCAGCGATAGATAAAGAGCGCCGAGCCCGGTGAGATGGCCTTGCGTGCCGAGGAGACTGTCGAAATGCGGATCCGGGCTCGCGCGACCCGTGAACCAGGCGTAACGAAAGACATCGGGGCGCTTTTCACACGTCGCCACCATGTCGGTCATCTGCGCTTCTTGCTTCGCGAGCGTATCGATCCGTGCGCCGTCGTTCTGCGAATGCCAATTCGCGAATTCCGTTACCCAGAACGGTTTTCCATACTTCGTGAGCCGATCGAGTTGCGCGCTCAAACCGTAATCGTACCAGTGAAAAGCCAGGTAATCGATGTGCGGGTCGCGTTGATTCGCGGAGCGGAAGGCCGCATAGAAGGCATCGAGCCACACGACCGGATCCTGAAAGCCCGCCATCGTGCCCCACGTGATCGCGGGTCCCACGATCTTGACGCCGGCTTGCGCGGCGACGGCTTCGTAGCGCGGCCAGAGCTGCGCGGCTTGTGCGGGCGTAAGGTTGGCCTGACCCGTCAGGTTCGGCTCGTTGAGGACGAGCAGATATTTGATCGTCGGGTGCGCCGCGAGAAACGCGACCGTTGCCGTCGCATCGAAATTACCGTTCCAAAGCATCGGATAGTAATCCATGGCGTAACGCGCGGTAGAGTCGGTCGGCACCCCGGCGTTGGGTTTGCTCGCCCAGTTGTACCACCAGCTTACGCCGGGCGCGAGCGCGCTAAGATCGGCCGGAGCGGCAAGGTCGTACGCGATGCCACGCTTGACGCTCTTCGTGGGTTGCGCCGAGGTCGTCGCTTGCGCGGTGGCGGTGGCGGTGGCGGTGGCGATGGGTCTAGCCTTTGCGAGCGTCGCAGGACCGCCCGTGCCGCCGACGGCGGATCCGGCGCCGCTGCAGCCAGAGATAGAAAGCGAAACCGTCAACGCCAGCATGGGGCACGCCCGGCGAGCGTTTTCTACGATGTGCACGATAACGTATGCTTTCTTGTCAGCGCGGCTGCGCGGAAGTGCGCCGCAGCGCTAGAGGGGCAGTACGCAGCGTGTGCGCGATGGCCTTCGTCGGTTTCGGCACGTGTGCGCCCGCTCACATCGCGAACGGTCCTACGATCGGCCCTAGGCGACCGCACGAGCCATACGCACGATCCCCTCGGCGACTACATCTGCGGTGGTCGCGAAATTAAGCCGAGCGAAGCCGCGCCCCGGCGGCCCGTGCGCGAGTGCGACGCGTCCGCGTTCCGCGAACGTCCGCGCGGGATCGTCTCCCAGCGGTAACGCGCGACAATCCAGCCACGCAAGGTACGTCGCGTCGGGCATGCGGTAGCGGATGCGCGGCAGATGCTCGGCCAACAACGCCGCAATCGATCGCCGGTTTTCAGCGAGCTGCGCGAGCGTATCGCGCAGCCAGGGTTGCCCGCGTTCGTAGGCGGCCGCCGTGGCGATGACGCCGAGATGGCCGATCCGATTCGTCACGTCGCATGGAAGCTGCCGAAACCGCTCGTGCACGCGTTCGCTGCCGGCCACCATCTGCGCGCATTTCAGCCCCGGGATGTTCCAGCCTTTCGAGGCCGACATCAACGTGACGGCGTCGACGCCGAGCGGCTCGGCGATTGCGACGAATGGGACGTGCGTTGCGCCGGCATAGACGAGCGGCGCGTGGATCTCGTCGGAGATCACGAGACCGCCGTAGCGCTTCGCGAGCAGCGCGATGCGCAGCAACTCCTCGCGCGCGAAGACGCGGCCCACCGGATTGTGCGGATGGCAGAGCAGCAGCGCCTTCACGGTACGCGCGAACGCGATCTCGAGCGCGTCCCAGTCGACGCCGTACCGTTCGTGCTCGTACAGCAACGGCACTTCGACGACGCGCCGGTCCGCCGACGCCACGATCGCGAAGAAGGGCGGATACACGGGCGGCATGATCGCCACGCCGTCGCCTGTCCGTGTGAGCGAACGCAACGTTTCGATGACGCCACCCATGACGTCGCTGACGATCACCACACGCTCCGGCGCCACGCTCCAAGCAAAGCACTCGCTCGCGTAACGCGCGAAGGTCTCGCGTAGCGCGCGCGGCCAGGGCGTAGCCCGTATCCGAGCGGTCGATTGCCGCGTGAAGCGCCTGCGCGATATCCGGCGCGAGCGCATAGTCCATTTCGGCAACGAAGAGCGGCAGGACGTCTTCGGGATATTTGCGCCACTTCTCGCTCGTGCGTTCGCGCAGGCGGGCAACGTCGGGCTGACGTGTCGTCATAGCTTTCCGATCGCCAGCGCGCCGAGGAACGCGAGCAACAGAACGCCGCCGCCGCCCAGCGCGAAGGGAACGGTGCCGTCGACGCGTTTGCTTTCCCACACGGTTGCGAGCGCGATCGAGCGAAAGATGTCGCTCAGGGTCTGCGCGTCGCTGGATTCGACGTAGCGGCCGCGCCCGTTCTCGGCGATTGCGGTGAGCGTCCGCGCGTCGAGTTGGGCCGGTTCGGTCGTGCCGGGAATGATTTCGCCGCTGCCGCTCGAGCCGACGCCGACCGTCTCGATCGCGATGCCGCGCGCCCCGATCGTGCGCGACGCATCGACGGGATCGACGCCACGGTTGTTGATGCCGTCGGTAAGGAGCACCAAAATGCGGCGGCCCTGCGCCGGCATCTGCTGCGCGGCGAGCTGCAACGCGTCGCCGATGGCCGTCGCGCCATCGGGCGGCGGAAGCTTATCCAGTGCGTCCCGGATGGTATCGAGATCGCTCGCCGGCGGCGCGATCAGACTCGCGCCGCTCGAGAATGTGACGATACCGACGCGCGTACCGGCGGGCACGGCGCCGACGAAGGCAAGCGCCGCGGCGCGCGATGCATCGGCGCGCGTCGGCGCGACGTCGCGCGCGCGCATGGATCCCGACGTATCGATGCAGAGCATGACCGTTCCATCTTTGGCGGGGACGCGGGCCTCGAATTTCGGACCGGTCAGTGCGACGAGCAGTGCGCCCGCGCCCGCGACGTACGCGCCGAAGAGCAGCGCGGCGGGAACGCGCGCGGGCCGTAGCGCGGCGAGTGCGAAGGCGAGATTGGAGAACGCGTGGCTCTGCGCGGCGCGACGGCGTTCGAGCACGCGGTAGCCGAATACGAGCAACACCAACACGACGATATCGACGACGATCAGTTCGGGACGTGCGAAGGTCATGCACCGATTCCAAGGGCCCGTGCGAGTGCGACTGCGGGTCCGTCGCCTTCGTCGAGCGGCGCGACGCGGGCACCGCTGCGCCGCAGCGCCTCGCAGGTGGCGCGCTCGCGCTCGACCACCGCCGCGCGATACCGTTCGCGCGCGGCCGCGTCGACGAAGGCGCGCGCCGTCGCGCCCGACTCCGCATCGCGCAAGCGCACGAATCCGCCGAGTGGGAGATCGGCGTACCACGGGTCGCGCGCGACCAGCGCCGTCAGCACGAAGCGCGCCGCGCACGCGCGCAGCGCCGCGCGCAGGGCGTCGAGTTCGAGGAAGTCGCTGACGATCAGCAGGCGCGTGCCGCGCGGGAGCGTCGCAAGCGCCAGCCGGAGCGCCGGTGCGAACGCCGTCGCGCGCGCGTCGTCGTGCTCGGCGCAGGCGCGCGCGGCAGCCCGGCCGCGCACGTCGCGTAAGAGGAACGGCCGTTCGCCGATGCGCGCACAGCGGTCGTCGTCGGTCGCGGCGGAAAACCAGACGCGCGCAGCGTCGCGGGCGAGATCGTAGCAGCTGCGCGTCCGCCCAACGTGCATCGACCCCGACGCATCGAGTGCGACGGCCAACTGCAGCGCGCGATCTTCGAGCACGACGCGGGTCTGTAGCCCGCCGGCGCGCGCCGTCGCCGCCCAGTCGATGCGCCGCGGATCGTCGCCTTCGACGTAGCCGCGCAGTTCCGCGAACTCGTAGCCGTCGCTGCGGCGCGCGGACGCCGAGCCGATGCCGCGCACGCCGCCGCGATCGCCCGCGAGCAGTGCGAGCCGCAGCCGCGGCGCGAAGGCCGAGGCGTGCGGCGTCACGATTCGATCGCGGCCAGCGTCGCTCGAGTGCGCTCGGACGACGGCATTCCGGGCCGCACGCCGGGCGCGTAGCGCACGACGAGAATCGCGAGATCGTCCGTGATGCGGCTCGAGCGGCGCCGCAGGCGTTTCACGATGGCATCGGCCATCGTCTGCCCGTCACCGGAGAGTTCGCCGAGCCAGACCGAGACGCCCTGAGCGCCGAGCAGCGCGCCGCGCGCGTCGCGCGATTCCGTCAGGCCGTCGGTGCTGACGACGAGCGCATCGCCGTACCGCAAGTGGAGCATCCGCGTTTCGAAGGTGGGCTCGGGCTCGATGCCCACGATCGGCCCTGACGGGGCGAGCGTCGCGACGTCTTGGCCGAGCAACACCCACGCGGGTTCGTGGCCCGCCGACGCATAGCGCACGGTCCCGTCTTCGAGATCGATGACGGCGAGGAACATGACGACGAAGGTTTCGGGGTTCTCAGCACTCGCCGCGTACAGCTTCGCGAATTTGGCGAGCACGATCCCGGGATCGAGTTCTTCGGAGAAGAGCGTGCGCACGGAATATTTGATGAGCGCCGTATCGACGGCCGCATCGATACCCTTGCCGCTGACGTCGGCCACGAGAAACATCGCGTGCCGCCGATCGAGCGTAAACGCGTCGTGCGTATCGCCGCCGACGTTCGAACCGCGCGTCGCGGAAAGCAGGACGCTTCCGATATCGACGCTTTCGATCGAACGGCGCCGCGTGATGAACGCGCGCTGAAGACGTTCGACGAGGGAGCGGCCTTCTTGGATCCGCAGCCGCAAACGCCCGGCGATGACGCCGAAGAGCAACGCGACGATCGCGAACATCGCATTGGAGAAATCGCGCATCTGCCGGTTGTAGCGAACCGTTGCGGCGAAGCGATCCCGGCCGAGCCGTTCGCGGGCGAGAAGTCCCGCCGACAAGCGTTCGAAATCGGCGGCCAACGCCGGCAACGTGAAGCGCGGCGCACGCTGATCGACCGATGTCGCGATCGTATCGATCCGCGCGAGATCGTTGATCAGCAACTTTTCGTACGGCCGCAGCTGCGCGGGCCCCGCATGCCGTTCGACTTGTTCGAGTTGCAGAAATTCCGAATCGCGCTGCGCCGAGACGACGGCCGACTGATACGCAAACGCGTTCCGGATTTCGACCGAGCCGTAATACGAAAGGTAGGTGGCGTACGCGAACGCTGCCACGAGGCCCAGGATGAGCAGCAGCGTGACGGCGGTCTGCCGTGACATCGCGGCAACCCGCGACCCGACGAGGAACCGCATCCGGCACGCTAGGCTAAAGAGAGGACGAGTCCCTTCAGCGGCCGCTGGGCGGCCGGGCCACAGACTCTGCTCCGGACCGCCTTTTGGGCGCTGCACCGCGGGTCGCACGTCGCCTCAGGTATGGAGCGAGGCTCGTGCGTTGAGAAACGTGCGACTCGAGCCCCCGCTCGGCGGCAAGTACCGTGGCGTACCGGGTGGCGAAGCGGCTCGTATTACGCGATACTCATCAGCGAATGCATACTCATGCTCGTTAGGAGGCACGCGTGGCCGGTTATCTGATGGTTCCTATCAACAGTAATGGCGTCGTCGTCGATTTGAACATCGCAGAGAACGCGAAGACCGCGATGGACGCCTCCCTCGATCTCAACGACATCTTTTTGTATTCGCACGGGTGGTCGACCGACGCGGACGGAGCGATGACGCTCTACAATCGGTTTTCCATCGAGTTCATGCGCTGGCTCGCGCGAAATCCGCGGGCCGGCACCCACCCGCACGGAGCGCTCTCGGTCGGTATTCACTGGCCCTCGGAGCTGACCGAAGAGGGCGGGATCGTTCCGAAAGCCTTTGCCGATATTCTCGGCGCCGTTCAGCCGCTCACGTTCTACACGATGGAGAAACGGGCCGACACGACGGGCACGCACGGCGTCTATGCGGTACTCCGTCAGCTGATCCAAAACTACGTACCGCGGGCGGCGACGGGGGGCGAGGCGCCCCCGGCGCTGCGCATCCATCTGATCGGCCACAGTTTCGGGTGCAAAGTCGTCACCGCTGCCGTCGAGGCGGTTTATGAGGATATTGCAAGCGGCACGATGCTGCCGCCCGCGGGCTTGAGTTTTAACGTCGTGTTGATTCAAGCGGCGTTCGAAAACAAGCAGCTCGACGTGGCCAAGTGCTACGGTGACCTCGAGAAGTTAAACCTGCGGATGCTCGTCACGACCTCGCAGAAGGATACCGCTCTCACCAAGGCGTTTCCGATGGCGCACCGGCTCGTCGATTTCTTCAACCTGGACCCCGCGCCCGCGCTCGGGGCTGCCGGTCCGACGCCAGCGACCAAAAATGCGTTCGGCGGCGCGGACGACATTAACGTCGGGCCGAACTTTTCGGTGACTGCCTCGGCGAATTGCACGAAGCGATTGGTCGTCGCCGACCTGACCGACTTGCATGCCGCTCATACGGAGTCGGATTCGCAGTGGGGCGGCCATCACTCCGACTTCAATCACGATGAGGTGTACGCGCTCGTGGCAGGCTTCTTGCGTCTATGACGTACGATTGCCCGGCTTAGCGGTCGGCGTGCGAACGTTAGGCCGATCGCGCGCAGGTTCGCGCTGGACGTCCGTTCGCGCGGAATCGGAGTTCGAACGAGGTATACTGACCCTATGGACCTGCCGGACCGTCGTCTCTCGCCCACCGAGTATCTCGCCCTCGAAGCCGTCTTTCCCGACCGCCTCGAGTATCGGGACGGCCTAGCCGTCGCGCTTGCCCTCCCGACGAAAAATCACGCGCTCATTACCGGGACGCTCGCCGTCACCCTCGGTGTGAAAGCACGCGCAAACGGATGCCGATTTTTCGGTGAGAATGCGAAGGTCGTAACGCCGGTGGGCGATCGGCTCGTCCCCGATTTCGTCGTGACGTGCGACACGCGCGCGATCGAGAAGACAGCACCGACGATCGCGCCGAGAACCTCGTGCGATACCCCTGGCTCGTGATCGAGGTGCTCTCGCCCGCAACCGCGGCGGACGACGTTACGGAGAAATCCTTTCAATACCAAACGATCCCGGAGCTTACGCATTTCGTTGCGATCGACTCTCGGCGACGCGCGGTCTATCTTGGAACCAGACGTGACGACGGCACGTTCCCCATGGCTCCGGTCGAGCGTCTCATGCTCCCGACGCTCGGAGAGCATGGCCTAACGTTGGATGAAATCTACCACGATACGACGGTGGTGCGCAACATACGATTGCCCCGCGCATAACATCGATTTGATTGCGGTTGTGGACCGTCGGTGCGCTGCACGTTCAGGGCCGGAGTTCGAGCGTTTCTTTCGTCGCCGCGCGGACGGCGGCGTCGTTGAAGGGGAAGGGAACGAGGTCTCCGGCGATCCACTCGGCCGCGAAATCGCGGTAGTGCGGGGAGCCCGGTTCGCCGGATTCGCCTTGCGGCGCGACGAGGCCGCCGGCATCCCAGTTGCCGACATCCCACACGGCGCGAAAACTTTGCGCGTTCGCGGGGGCCTGGACGTGCGGGGAGTAGCCGTCGCCGGAGCCCGGGAAACCGACGCCGTTCCACATGGCGAGGCCGAAGCCGGCGAGGGGGTGTTGCGCGGTGCGCGCGCCGATTTGGGACCACGTCGCATCCAGTTGCTTGCGGCTGCGTAAACCATCGAGCGCGTCGCGCGTGGCCGCGACGAGAAACGCATCGTAATCGTCGTGGGGAACCCAGCCGCGCGGCCGTTCGCGCAAGGCGCGCATCAGCGCGACGAGCGCCGCACCGCCTTCGCTGGAAAGATAGCGTAGGGCGAGCTCGCGCGACATGTGCAGGCGCACGAGCCGTTCCGTCGCCGCGCGCCGCAGCGCCGACGCATACACCGCGCCGTGCGAATCGCCCCTAAAGCGTCCGTCGAAACCGCGCAACGCCGTGCGGGCCGCGACGAGTTCGGCATCGCCGTCGACGTGCGCGGCGCTTAACGCGCGCGCACCGGCGGCTGCGAGCTCGCGTTCGGGCAACGAGAGAACGTCGGCTTGGATCGCGCGGAAGCGCGCGACGTCGTACGGGCGCGCGCGCAAATCTTCGCGGATGCGCGCCGCGCGGTACGGCGGTGAAAACGTGGCCGTCAAGCGGTATTTGTAGCCGGCGCCGTACACGCGGTCATTCGCGGTGAACGCGAGCGCCGTGCGGGCAGCGGCGACGTGCGGCAACTCGCGCGCGGGCACGTCGCGTTCGCGCGGCACGCCGCCCCGCGCGCCATCGTGCACGTGCAGACCCCAAGCGTCGTCGAGCGGGATTTCGCCGGCCAACGTATAGCCGGCCTCACCGCGATCGTCGGCGAGCGCGAAATTCTGCGGCGGCCCCGGGTAGCGCGCGAGAATCGATAGCGCGGCGCGTACCGATGCGGCGCGATCGAGCGCGTCGAATTGTTCGAACGACGAGCGCCGGTCGAGATCCGCCGTCCACGCGGCTGCCAGCTTGAGCGCGCCGCGATCCGCGAACACGAAGCCGTGACGCGTGCGCAAGAAATCGCGAACGTACGGTTGTCCGAAGCGCACGGCGATCGTTTCGCGGCGATGCTCCGCGCGCACGTATTTTCCGTCGGCGAGATAGCGATCCGACGTCGCGGAGGCGAAGTGCTCGCGGTACACGCGTACCGTCGTGACGTTGCCGTTGGTCGCGCCCCACGCCAGGTGCGCGTTATGACCGAGCACGATGCCGGGGACGCCGGCGAGCGTGACGCCGGCAACGTGCAGCCCCGGCGCTTGCAGATCGGCGAGCCACCAGACGCCCGGCATGCGCAATTCGAGGTGCGGATCGTTTGCGAGCAGGGCGCGATGTGTCGCCGTCAGCGCCGCGCCGGCGGTGAAGTTGTTGCTTCCCGCGCCGGCGCGGCGGTCGAGGTCGGAGACATAGAGTGGTGACGCCGCCGGATACGGGACGTGTAAGGCGGGCAGCGGCGCGACGGGCGCCGAGCAGCCGCCCGTCGTCGGGGCGTCGTAGGCGGGATCGGTGATCGAGAAAAATGCGTCGCGTGCGGCGGGCCCGAGCGCCGCGATCACGTCGGCGCGGGTCGCAACGTCGTTCCACGAATCGGTCAAGGCGAGCACGGTCGCAAACGACGCGGCGAGCGAATCGACGGCGGTCCAGGGCTCGGGACGATACCCGAGCACGCGAAACTCGGGCGGCAGCGGACGCGTGGCGATCGCCGCATTGACGCCGGCAACGAAGGCCGCGAGATTCGCGCGTTGCCGCGCGGGCAACGCTGCGAGCTGCTCGCGCGCGATCGCGCGGATATCGATGACACGCGCTTCGACATCGGATGCCAGGGCGAGCGAACCGAGCGTTTCGGACAGACGGCCTTCGACGAGACGCCGGTAGAGATCGAGTTGGAAGAGCCGGTCGCTGCCTTGCAGATAGCCTTCGGTGAAGAACAGATCGCGATCGTTGTGCGCGCGCACGTGCGGGATGCCGCGCTCGTCGCGCGCGACGGTGACGGGAACCCTCACGCCCAGGCCCGGCAGCGTTCCCGCCGGAGCGGCTGCGCCTTCGCGCACGCCGAGATAGACCCAGCCGACGTCGAGTGCGAGCAATCCTAACAGCGGCACGAGTGCGAGCGCCGCAAGCAGGCCCAGACGACGTAAGAGCACGCCGCCGCGCGGCGAACGCGAGACGGACGTGCGCCTCAAAACGGCCGGTCGAAGGTGAATTTCGGGACGTCGGCCGGAAAGTGGTAATCGACGAAATCGAATTCGAGTTTCGGAATTTTCGTATCGACGCCGAAATCGAGCGGCTCGTCGGCGACGATCTGCTGGATGTATTGCCGGCCGTCGACGAGCACGTAATGCACCGTCCACGCGATGCCGTCGTACGGCTTGCCGCCCAGAAGGCCTTGCACGCGCATCTGAATCGTCCGAAACGTCGCGGGATCGAGCCACAGATCGCGCAAGCGATTGAGCTTCGGATCGCGTAGCGGCGCGAGGGTTAAATGCAATGCCGGCGCCCCCGCGAGCGACTCCGTTCCGGCGATGCGGATATCGTACTCGCGGGTGTTCGCTTCGACGCGCGATATCTCGCGGAATTCCGGCGCCGCGCTAGCAATCGGTTCGCGGGGCCGCGCCGACGGTGCGGCGCGCGGCAGGATCGTCGTTCCGAACCGGTTGAGCACCCCGAACGAGGACGCGGGATCGATGCGCGGGTCGTCGAGACGGATCGGTTCGGCATCGCGATTCGTATCGAAGAACTTGTAGCCGAAGATGGAAAACGGCACGCCGCCCAAACGGTGATTCTCTTCTGCGATATCGTGGAGGCGCGAGAGCGCGAGCGCCCCGTCGGACGAGCGGTAATAGACGTCCCACCAATTATCGAACACGTGGCCGTCGTGGAGATAGCGTACGAGCGTCCCGTAGCGGACGTAGGCGACGTCCGTCCGCGCGCGCCACACGTCGCGCGCGCGGGCAAAGGCACGCTCGGCTTCGGGATTCGGCGCCGGTGTGGCCGCGCGCGCTGCGAGCGCCGCTGGGACTGGGGCGGGTGCGGGTGCGGCGGGTTGCGACGGCGCGGCGGCGGGCGTTCCCAGGAGCGCGAACGAGGCGACGCAGCACAGCGCCGAAGTACGAAGCATTGCGCGTGACCTTTCGACTTACGGGACCGATACGCTCCCGATCGTTTCGAGAACGATGGATTCCGGATCGACGTTTTCCAACTGCGTGCGGTAGCTGTAGGCCAGGCGATGGCGCAGCACGGCGGGCGCCGCCGCGCGCACGTCGTCGGGGACGACGTAGCTGCGGCCGTCGCACAGCGCGCGGGCCCGGGCGAGCGCCGCGAGCGCCAAGGTCGCGCGCGGGCTCGCGCCGCGATCGAGGTACGCGTGCGGTTTACGCGTCTGATGCACGAGCGCCACGATATAGCGCCCGATCTTCTCCTCGACGAACACGCTGCGCGCTTGGGTGCGCCAACGCACGATATCGGCCATCGTCGCCACGTTGGAAGGCATCGCGGCCGTTTCGCCGCCGAAGCGCGCCAGGATCGTGAGTTCTTCGGCGGCGCTCGGGTAATCGACGAGAATCTTGACGAGGAATCGGTCCATCTGCGCGAGCGGTAGAGCGTAGGTGCCGTCACTATCGAGCGGATTCATCGTCGCCGTTACGAGAAACGGATCGGGCAGCGCGAAGCTTTGCGGACCGATCGTGACCTGGCGTTCCTGCATCGCTTCCAGGAGCGCGGACTGTACTTTCGCCGGCGCGCGATTGATTTCGTCGGCGAGCACGACGTTGGCGAAGATGGGCCCGAAGGCGGTCGCGAATTCGCCGCTGCGCTGATCGAAGATGCGCGTTCCGACGATATCGCTCGGCAAGAGATCCGGGGTGAACTGCACGCGTTTGAAACTGCCGGCGACGGCCGTCGCGAGCGCGCGGCACGCAAGCGTTTTCGCAAGACCGGGGGGGCCTTCGAGCACGACGTGCCCGCCGGCGATCGTGGCGTGCAGCAGCGCTTCGAGCGTCGCGTGCTGGCCGACGACCGTCTCCGCGAGCGCGTCGAGCAAGGCGCCCGGATTCAAAAGTTCAGCGATGGCAGAGCCTCCTCGATAGCGCGCGCGACGTTACGCTCTTCGCAGAACGACGCACGTTCGATCGCGGCGAGCGCCGCGAGCACGCGCCGGTCTGCGCCGTTGCGATAGCGGTGCGCGATATCGGCAAACGTTTCGTCGCTGCCCGCGCCCACCCGGTCGCGCAGCGCCGCCCGCACCGCAAGCGCCCGCGCGCGCGACGGATCGGCCGCGAGCGCCGCGACGAGCGCGCGCAGCCGCGCGCCCTCGTCGACCGCGGCGACCGGTGCGGCGGGGACGACCGGCTCCGGTCGCACGACCGGACGGCGGCGCCCGAAATTGCGAAAGAGCACGTAGAGGACGAAGGCCGCCGAGACCAGCGGCAGCGCGGCCAACACGACCGCCCAGAGCGCTTCGCCGAGCCACGACGGCAGATGCGGCGGTGCTTCGGCGACGTGCAGCGCGACGGTGTTGGTCGCGAAGCGCGACGGCTTCCCGTTGCGGCCGTCGACGGCATCCATGATCGTCGCCGCGATCGTGCGTTGGCCGGCGCTCGACGGCGCGATACTGAGCGTTTCGATGCAATCGCTGCCGCGCGCCGACGCACTGCAACGGCGCTCGTCGCCGAGGACGTCGAGACCAGCGAGATCGGGTAGCGTGACGTTATCGAGTTCGAGAATGCGCTCGTCGACGTGCGCCGCGATCGTGAGGCGAAACGTTTCCCCGACTTGCAGCGACGCCGGATCGGCGCTCATCGTAAAACTACGGACGTGAAGCGTTTCGAGCGTTTGCGCGCGGACCGGTGTCCCCAGGAGCGCGCTCGCCGCCAGCGCGAGCGCGCTCGCTACGCGGAGAGCGACGCAGTCCACTCGGCGAATAAGAATCGCGCGTCGAAGGGTCCGGGCGAAGCTTCAGGGTGAAATTGCACGGCGGAGATCGGCAGCGTGCGATGGCGGAAGCCCTCGTTCGTGCCGTCGTTGAGATTGACCATCGTCGCTTCGAGGTCGCTCGGCAGTGATGCGCCGTCGACGGCGTAGCCGTGGTTATGCGCCGTGACCATCACGGTATCGCGCACGAGATCCTTCACCGGTTGATTACCCCCGCGATGGCCGTAGGGCAATTTGTACGTTTTTCCGCCGCACGCGAGGGCGAGCAATTGATGCCCCAGACACACGCCGAAAATCGGCACGCTACCGACGAGCGCGCGAACCGTTTCCAGGGTCTCCGGCAGATCGGTCGGATCGCCCGGGCCGGGGGAGATCACGACGCCGTCGGGCTTGCGCGCGAGCACTTCTTCGTAGGTCACGCCGTACGGCACGACGGTGAGCCGTAAGCCCAGCGCCGAGAGATCGCGCACGATAGCGCGCTTCACGCCGCAATCGATGAGGACGACGTGCTTCCCGGTCGCGCCGGGCGTCGGGCTCTGGACGGTGCGCGTCGCGACGTCGGCGACGAGACCGACGGTGCTCGACGCGCGCGCGTACGGCACGAGCGCCGCTTCCATGCGCTCGATCGAGGATTGTCCGACGGCCAGGGCGGCGCGGATGGTTCCGTGTTCGCGCAGCACCGTCGTGAGCGCGCGAGTATCGATGCCGACCAGCGTCGGCACGCGTTGCTCGGCGAGCCACGACGCGAGATCGCTCGTCAACGCGTGATGCGAGGGATGCATCGCGATGCGCTTGATGACGGCGCCCGCTACGCACGCGCGGGCATGTTGCGAAGCGCCGCCGGAGATGCCGTAATTGCCGATCATCGGGTAGGTAAACGTCAGGATCTGGCCCGCGTAGGACGGGTCCGTCAGCGCTTCTTCGTAACCCGTCATGCCCGTGAAAAAGACGGCTTCGCCGAGCGCGAGCGCATCGTAGCCGATGCCTTCACCGTCGAAGCGCGTACCGTCGGCGAGGAGCAGCGAGGCCGGTTTCATCATGTCAAAGGAGCGTTATTTAGCCTCGTCGCGACGAGCGCCTGTGCGGCAGGCGCCTACAGCAGCCGCTGGAACGTCATTCCGGGAATCGTCTCCGGAAAACCGAAAGCGACGAAATCGAATTGCACGCCCGTGACGACGCGATCCATGCCGAAGCGCAGCGCGTCGTCGGTCCTGATCTGCTGCACGTAATAGCGCCCCTCGATCGGGACGAAGCCCACGGTCCAGCGCGCATCGGCGTAGGGTTTACCTTCGAAGAGGCCCTGCACGGCGAGTTGGACGGTCGCGTAGGTGGTGCTGTCGACCCACAGATCGCGCAGCCGATACACGTGCGGGTTGCGCAGCGGCGTGAGCGACAGATGGTACGTGTCGGTTCCGCGCACGTGCTCGCTGCCGGCAAGCGAGATCGTATAATCGCGCGCGACGGCTTCCACGTGCGCGACTTCGCGTAGGGGTTTCTCCGTCGCGAACACGCTCGGCGTCGCAGCGGCGTGCGCCGTCGGGCTCGCGGACGCGGTCGGGCTCGGGGCGCTCGCCGGGGTCGTTTCCGCAGCCGGCGACGTTCCGGGGAACGGCGTCGCACGGCCGACGAGGGCCATCTTTGGTTCGGCTTTGAGCAGCCCGAATGAGGCGTTCGGCTCGATCTGCGGTTCGAGGATCGGAAACGCGTCGGCGTTGGGATTGGTATCGAACGAGTCGGCCTTCGCCACGTTCTTATGAAATTTGATGTGGACCGAGATCGCGGCGCCTTTGAGGCGCTCCCGTTCGTCGTCCATGACGATGATGCGCCGTAGGGCGAGCGCCCGATCGGCATCGCGATAGGACGCCTGCCACCAGTTGTCGTGCGTGCGGCCGCGCCACTCGTAGCGTTCGCGCAAATTATAGGCGACGAAGGGGGCCTCGCGGCGATTGCGCCAGGCGCTCTTGGCGGAGGAGAAAATCGCGTCGGCGGACGGCGTGAAGGCGGCCGTCTGGGCATGCGCCTTCCCGACGAGCAGGGCCGCACAGGAGACGATCGTCGCGAGCATGGCCCGGGTCCGCATATGCTGTGAACGCTTCGCCGTGGCGTTCTATCTCAGAACCGCGGCGGGTTCGGCTGCGAAGACGCGCCCATCGCGCATCGCAAGGTGCCCGCCGACGATCGTGGCGATCGCCCGGCGCGCGAACGTCACGCCTTCGAAGGGCGTGTTCTTACCGAGCGACTGGAAGGCGTTGGGATCGACTGTCCACGAGCGCTGTGCGAAGATCGTGATATCCGCCGGCGTTCCGATCCGCAACGTGCCGCCGGGCACCCCTAGGATGCGGGCGGGGTTGGTCGAGAGCAGCGCCACGAAGCGCTCGAGCGGAAGATCGGGCAACGCAAGCGCGTACGCGCCGAGCGCGGTTTCCAGGCCCGAGAAGCCGGCCGGTGCGTCGGCGAGCAATTGCGCCTTCTCCTCGCGAGAATGCGGCGCGTGGTCGGTCGCGAACGCGTCGACCGTGCCGTCGCGTACGGCGGCGCGTAAGGCTGCGATATCGCCCTCGCGGCGCAGCGGCGGATTGACCTTCGCTTCCGCGCGAAAATTTTCGAAGTGGTCGTCGCCGAGGATCAGATGGTGCGGCGTGACTTCGCACGTGACCGCGATCTCTTGGGCGCGCGCGAAACGCACGAGTTCCGCGCTCATCTTGGTCGAAAGATGGGCGATGTGGAACGGCTTTTTCGTATCGCCGGATATCAGGACGTCGCGCGCGACGTGGACTTCTTCGGCGAGTCCCGGCGCGCCGGCGAGGCCGAGATCGAAGCTGCGCGCGCCTTCGTTCATCACGGCATCGCCGCGCAGATCTCCATCCTCGCAGTGCGAGATGAAAACCCCCGGTACGTCGCGCGCGTAGAGCGCGGCTTGGCGCACCACGCGGGCGTTTGCGATCGCGAAGCCGTCGTCGCTAAAGGCGACCGCGCCCGCGTCGTGCAGCCGCCAGTACGGCGCGAGTTCTTTGCCCGCGCGCGCCCGCGTCAGGGCTGCGATCGGGTACACGCGCGCGAGTCCCGCCGCGCGTGCCAAGCGCATGACTTCGGCGACGAGCGCGGGCGAATCGAGAGCGGGCTCGGTATTGGGCATGCACGCGACCGCGGTGAAGCCGCCGGCGACCGCTGCGGCGCTGCCGGTTGCGATCGTTTCTTTATGCGTTTGGCCCGGTTCGCGAAGATGGACGTGCATGTCGATGAAGCCGGGCGCCACGATCGCTCCGCTCGCCTCGAAGACGTCACTGCCGGCGGGCTCGTCGAGATGCTCGCCGACGGCTGCGACGACACCGTCGCGCACGTATACGTCGCGCAGGGCATCGAGCCGCTGCGAGGGATCGACGACGCGGCCGCCGCGAATCAGAAGCGCTTTCACGAACCGTCCCGATTCGGGAGCGTTACACGAGCACCCGCCGTCCGCCGCGCACGATTTGCAGAACGCCTCGCACTACCAACAGCGCGTCATGTTGGCGCGGGTGCGTTAGCGGTGCCGGCGCACGGCGCGGCGTGGGATCGGGATCGGTACGGGAACCGGTTCCGCTGCGCCGAAGAGGCGGCGCAACCAGTCGGATATGGCATTGAGATACATCGAAAGCACTTTGCTCTCCGGGAATGGCGTGCTGCTACATGAGACGTTCGAGCGACGCATTCTGTTTTAGAAGCGCATCGATGCGAGGAGGCCGACATCGAAGATGGCGCAGATCGCGGCTGCGCTAAACGACGCGGCGCGTAAGGCGCGGGGACTCGCGTGACGGCCCATGAGGCTCGCGTCGCACGTGAAGCGTACGAGCGGCACGAGAACGATCGGCAACGCGAGCGCGAGCACGACCTGCGACCACAGCAAGATGCGATCGGGGTCGGCCCCGATGAGGACGGCGATGACCGCCGGGAGCAGCGTTACGGCGCGGCGTGCGTTCGCGCCGAGCGTACCGAAGCCGAAGCCGCGAAAGATGATGTCGCCCGCGAGCGTCGCCGACGTTGCCGATGCGAACCCCGAGACGACGAGCGCCGAACCGAAGACGATCGCGGCGAAGCGCGACGTTCCGCGAATGAGTTCGGAATACGCGGCGTCGATCGAACCGCCGGGCGCGTGCAAATGGACGCCGACGACGAGGATCGCCGCGTTGACGAGCGTCGCCGCGGCGAGTGCGACGAGGGTTTCTAACGCATAGGTTCGGGTGAGCTGCGCCACGTCGACGCGATCGGTCCGGGCACGTCGCGCGATGAGCGCCGAGTGCAGGAAGAGATTGTGCGGCATGACAGTTGCGCCGACGATTCCGACGGCTACGACGACTGCTTCGCGATCCAGCGGTAACGGTGCGAACGCCTGATGCACGAGCGTCGGCCAGTCGGGGTGCGCTAAGAACACTTGCACGCAATAGGCAAATGCGATTGCGGCAACCGCGCACATCAGCGCGATCTCGATGCGCCGAATGCGGCGGCCGACGACTGCAAAGAATCCGGCCAGCAAGGCGGCCGCGCAGAGGGCGCTCGGCGCGAGCGCGAGTCCAAATAGCAAATGCAGGCCGATCGCGATGCCGGTGAACTCGGCGAGGTCGGTCGCAACGGCCGACCCGAAGGCGATCGCCCAAAAGGTACGGGCGACTCGCGGCCAGCGCACGGCGATCAGCGTCGCTAGATCCGTCCGCGTCGCAGCGCCCAAACGGACCGCGAGAATTTGGAGGACGATCGCGAGCGCACCCGCGAGCGCGACGACGCCGAGCAGCGCACCGCCGTACGCCCCGGCTGCAAGGTCGGTCGCCCAATTGCCGGGATCCATGTAGCCGATGCTGACGACAAACGCCGGCCCGACGATGCGCGCCAAACGCGGCGCGAGGCGCCGCGGATCGGTCGTCCGGGCCGAGTTAGTCAGCGTGGGCGACGGCGTGTCGGACGTCCGACGACCAGCCCGTGGGCGGCGTATACGCGGGGCGTAACGCCGGGTCCCGGCCAAAACTGCAGCTGAGAGTCGATCTCATGAACGAACCTTAGCCGGTCCGGAGGCGGCGCGTCAATGGTAAAAGTGAACTTCACATTCACTTGGAGCCGTGCTATACTTCCGGGCGATGAGGAGTCAAGGGCCCGCGGAGTCGCCGCTTCCGAAAAATTATCAGCTCGTGTACGACGTCGTAACGGAGAGCGGCCTCGGACGGCACCTCACGATGTCCGACGTTTTTGCGCGCGCGGTAGAGTTCCGGCCCGGCATCGGGTATTCCACCGTCTATCGCGGTCTGGTCCGTCTGCGCGCCCTCGGACTCATCGCGGAGATCGTCGTTCCCGGCGCGGATGCGGCGACGTACGAGCCGATCGGCCCGAAGCACGCGCACGTTCGCTGTCGGACGTGCGGGCGCATCGAAGACGTTTCGTACGCGTTGCCGCCTCGCGTTCTGCGCTCCGTCGCCCAAGCGACGAAGTTTGCGGTTGAGAGCGGTACCGTCACGTTCGAGGGTCGTTGTGCGAATTGCGAACCGGCCCGCGCTACGCGCGCGAGAGCCGGGCTCGCGCGCCGTTGACGAGAAAATCGAGCACGGCCATGCGCACGTACACGCCGTGCGAGACCTGCTGCGCGTAGCGCCAGCCCGCGAAGCCGAACACGTCTTCCGTCAATTCGACGCCGCGATTATAGGGCCCGGGATGCATCACGATCGCATTGGGCGGCAGCGCGCGTAATCGGCGCGCATCCAGGCGATAGTTTCGTGCGTAGTCGTCGAGCGATGGCAGCACCGCCGACACGATGCGTTCTTTCTGAATGCGCAACAACATCAGGGCGTCGAGGTTGGGGAGAACCGCATCGAGATCGCGCGAGATCGTCACGCCTTCCCGAGCCATCGCATCGGGCAGCAACGTGTAGGGCCCGACGAGCGTCACCTCGGCGCCGAGCGCGCGGAGGCCGAGAATATTCGAACGCGCGACGCGGCTATGCAAGATATCGCCGACGAGCGCGACGCGCAACCCCGCAATTTTTCCAAACTCGGCCTGCAGCGTCAGTAGATCCAGGAGCGCCTGCGTGGGATGCGCGTGGCGTCCGTCCCCCGCATTGATCACGTGGCCGTCGAACGATTCCGCGAGGCGGTATGGAAAACCGGACTCCGGATGCCGCGTGACGATGACGCGCACGCTCATCGCCGCAAGCGTGAGGGCCGTGTCCGCGATCGTTTCGCCTTTCCCCAGGCTCGAGGAACCCGGCGGCAGCGCGACGACATCGGCACCCACGCGTTGTTCGGCAATCGCAAACGACGTGAACGTCCGCGTGCTCGCTTCGAAAAAGAGATTAACCACGCAGACGTCGCGGAGGAGGTCGCGTGGCGGGGGATCGTCGTGAAACGCCCGGGCACGCTCGAGCACGTAGGATATGTCGGCGCTCGTAAGATCGTCGAGATCGAGCAGGCTACGGCCCGGCATCGGCCTCGCTGCGAATCGTCACGCTATCGTCTTGCGAGAACGTCTTGGCGAGACCGACGACGATGTGTTCGCGGCGACTCGTCGGAATGACGCGACCGACGTAATCGCCTTGAACGGGCAATTCCCGTAAACCGCGGTCGACGAGAACGGCGAGCCGAATCACGCGCGGACGACCGAGATCGGTCACCGCGTCGAGCGCCGACCGAACGGTGCGCCCCGTGAAGAGCACGTCGTCGACGATGATCACGACTTTTCCGGCGAGATCTTCGTGAATCTCGGATTCGGGTAGGACTTTCGCGACATCGTCGTCCCGGTACAGGTTGATGTTGAGAAATCCGAGCCCGGGCCGCAAGCCGCTGATCTCTTCGATCTTGAGCGCGAGCCTTCGCGCCAACTGTTCGCCGCCGCGCCGAATTCCGATGAGCACGATACCGTGTTGCGCGTCTTCGGGTTCGAGAATTTGGTGCGCGATCCGCGCGATGATACGGTCGATCTGCTGCGCCGACATCAACTCGCGTTCGCGCAACGCTTCGAGCGCGTTGTTCACCCTGGGAAGTCCATCGAGCGTCCCCTTCGGCTGAGGGTCGCGACGTTCCGCCGACGCTCGGGCGCCATTCGAGCGCTATACCGCGTTACCGGCGTCCAGTGCGCCGAGCTGCCCTCGCACGCGCTCGCGCTCGGCTTCATAAGCGGCGCGTTTCTCGCGTTCTTTTACTACGACTTCCGGCGACGCTTTAGCGACGAACTGTTCGTTGCCCAGCTTCTTTTCCAGCCGTTCCAGCTCGCCGCCGAGGCGGACGATCTCCTTGCGATACCGTTCGCGCATAAGTCCCAGCGGCGCTCGCGGCGTAGCCGCGAGCAACGGTTCGCCCTCCGCCGCGGCGAGCGCCGGAGCGTCGACGAGGGTCGCGTGGGCGTGTACGCCCAGGAGCGCGCGCGCGTCGGCATCGAGGCCGGGCGGTACGTCGATCGTCATCTTCTCACGCGGCGCGAGGCCGAGCTCCGCCCGCAGGTCGCGGACCTTGCCGACGACGTGACGCAGCGTTTCGAACCGCGCGGCAGCCGCTTCGTCGACGACGATTTCATCGGGGTCGGGCCACATCGCGGTGACGATCGTCTTGCCGTCGTGCGGCAGTGCCTGCCAAATTTCTTCGGTGACGAACGGCGCGATGGGATGGAGTAAGCGCACGAGCACGTTGAGGCCGTACGAGAGCACGCGCGCGCGGGTCGCCGTCGGCACCTTGGTCGCCTCGATGTACCAATCGCAGAACTGGTACCAAATGAAGTCGAGCAGCGTGTCGGCCGCGACGCCGAACTGGTATCCGTCGAATGCCGAACTGACCCGCACGATCGTCGCACGCAAGCCTGCGAGCATCCATTTGTCGGCTAGCGATAGATCGGCGAGCGGCGGTAGATTACTCGCCCGCGGTAAGCCTTCGGGCAGCGAGCGAATGTAGCGCAGCGCGTTCCACATCTTGTTGTTGAAGTCGCGGGCTTTGACGACGAAGCGTTCGTCGAAGCGCAACTCCTGAGATTCCAGCCGCATTTGCAGCACGATGCCCAGGCGCGTCGCGTCCGCGCCGAACGTCGCAACGAGATCCATCGGATCGATGACGTTACCGAGGCTCTTGGACATCTTGCGGCCTTTGTCGTCGAACACCAGCGGCGCGATGAAGACCTCGCGGAACGGTACGCGGCCCACGAAGCGCAGGCCGAGCATCGCCATACGCGCGACCCATAAAAAGATAATTTCGCGGCCCGTGACAAGAACGGAATTGGGATACCAGTGTTCGAGTTCGGGCGTCTGCTCGGGCCAGCCCAGGATCGAAAACGGCCATAAACCGCTTGAAAACCACGTATCGAGCGTATCGGGATCGCGTCGCAGCAGCACGTCGGAACCGAATCGCGCGCGCGCGATGGCGAACGCCGCTTCCTCATTTTCCGCAACGATCGCTTCGTCGTTCGACGCATACCAGACGGGCAGCTGGTGGCCCCACCACACTTGGCGCGAGACGTTCCAATCGCGAATGTTTTGCAGCCAACTTTCATACGTGCGGCCGAAACGTTCGGGGACGAAGCGAATTGCGCCGTTGCGATACGCGTCGAGTGCGGGCTTCGCGAGCGGCTCCATCTTACAGAACCACTGCAGCGAAAGCAGCGGTTCGATCACTTCGCCCGAGCGCGACGAAATCGGAACTTTCGTACGGTACGGTTCTTCTCGAACGAGCGCACCGCTCGCGCGCAGGTCGGCAACCAGCGCCTTGCGGGCGGCGAAGCGATCCAGACCGATGTACGGATGCATGCGCGCGAGCGCGGCGGCCCAACTCGCCTGCGTCGCGGCGTCGCTCGGCACGTGTGCCGCATCGCGCCATGCCGGGGCGCAGATACTGCCGTCGAAATCGATGACCGACGGCATCGCTAAGCCATGGCGCAGCCCGATTTCGTAGTCGGTCGCATCGTGCGCGGGCGTCACCTTCACGGCGCCGGTGCCGAACGACGCATCGACGGCCGCATCGGCGATGACGGGAATCGCTCGCCCGACGATCGGCAAGACGACGTTCTTCCCGACGAGCGCCGCATAACGCGCGTCGTCCGGATGTACCGCGACGGCAACGTCGCCGAGAAACGTCTCGGGTCGCGTCGTCGCGATCACGAGACCCTCGCCGCCGTCTTCGGCGCGGTAGCGGAGATGCCACAGGAACGTCTCGCGCTCGTCGTTTTCGACTTCCGCATCGGAGAGCGTCGAGCGCGCTTTCGGATCCCAATTGACGAGGCGCGTGCCGCGATAGATCAGTCCCTCGTTATAGAGTTCGACGAACACCTTCGTGACGGCGGCCGAGAGCCCGGGATCCATCGTGAAACGGTCGCGGCCCCAGTCCGGGCCGAAACCGAGTGCGCGGAACGATTCGTATAGTTCGCCGCCGTAGCGTTCGCGCCAAGCCCACGCGCGCGAAAGAAACGCCTCGCGCCCGAGGCCATCCCGCGTCAACCCCTCCTTCGCGAGTTCCCGTACGAGGACGGACTCCGTCGCGATCGCCGCATGATCTTGGCCCGGCAGCCAATTCGCGTTCTCGCCGAGCATCCGATGGTAGCGCGTCAGGACGTCCATCAGCGTATAGGTCGACCCGTGGCCGAGGTGCGCGCGGCCGGTGATGTTCGGCGGCGGCATGGAGATGATGAAGGCGGGGCGCGCGGGATCGGGCTCCTCGTGAAAGACGCCGGCCGCCATCCACGCCGCATACCGGCCCGCCTCGACGGCAGCAGGGTCGTAGGTCTTCAAAAGTTCGTCGGTTGGGGGTTGGGTGCGCACGGTCGAGCGATTTCCGTAGGAGCGCGAACTGCCCTACCGCGCGAGGCGGGAGACGGCGAACCGTTAGGGCTGGTGGTAGTCGCCGGTGCCGTACGTTTTAAGGCCGACCACGAGCCAAAGCGTCGGCACCGCGACGAGCACGCCGAAGAAGACGAGCATGAGCAGATACTGCGTCAATTGCGTTTGCACGATAGACCTCCGGCGATGGTAACGTAACTCCGTCATGTTCGCACGCAACGCGTGATGGCGGCGTAGCGCTAGCTACACAGCGGCGCTTTCGGCGAAGGAGCCCCGTAACGCTTCCGTCACGGGGCTCTCAAATGGTCGGGTAGACAGGATTTGAACCTGCGACCCCTAGTCCCCCAGACTAGTGCGCTACCAAGCTGCGCCACTACCCGATTGACAGGCGTTTGGGTCCGGTCGCGCCCAGACCCTCTTAATCGGTGCCGAGATACCGTTACCGAGCCGGCGATCGATCACATCTCGCTCGGTATCGTCGCCTGGGCGCGTCTGTCTGGTTCCACGATATCGCTCCCATACTGCTCGCCGTCGTATCTTGCTACTTCTTTTTGGCGGTCGCGCGTTTCTTTCCCGACGCAACCGCATCGCGCAAACCTTTACCGGCCGTAAAGGCCGGCACTTTGCGCGCGGGGATCAACAGTTTCGCTCCCGTTTTTGGGTTGCGGCCTTCACGCTTTTTGCGCTCGCGTACGACGAAGCTGCCGAAGGGTATCAACTGTACTTTTTCGCCTTTCACGAGTGCGTTGCGAATTTCGTCGAGCACGAGATCGAGCAAATGGCCGACTTGACGCTTGGAAAGATCGACTTCACCAGCCAACGCGTCGACGAGTTCCGCTTTTGTCAACGTTCTTCTCCACAGGGCGAACCGAGAAGCGCATTCGATGCGTCGAAAGTCCCGATTCGCTAATTGGCAGGTTCGTCCGGCGCTCCTGCGAGCGAACGTAACGCGAGCGCGTACGATTCCACACCGAAGCCCGCAATCGTGCCGCGCACGACGGGCGAAACGACGCTCGTGGTACGAAACGATTCGCGCGCGTGCGTATTGGTAAGGTGCACTTCGATCGTCGGAATCGCGACCGCTGCGATCGCATCGCGAATCGCGTAAGCATAATGCGTATAGGCGCCGGGATTGATAACGATCGCATCGTACGTGCCGCGAGCGCGATGGAGTTCGTCGACGATTGCCCCCTCCGAATTGTGCTGCACGCAGCGCACGTCCAAAGCGAGCCCTCGAGCCACCACTGCGATGCGAGCGTCGATATCCGCGAGGGTCGCCGCGCCGTACGTGGCGGGCTCGCGCGTGCCGAGCAGGTTTAAATTCGGCCCATGGATGACGAGCACGTTCACGCGCGCTCGCGTTCGTGAAGGAAATGGGCGCGCCCTCGGAAAGCGCACGCAGATGCCCGATCGGATTCTCACCGCAACCGCCGTCGACGGAAGCTTCTCGATCGTGGCGGGAATCACGACCGAACTCGTTCGAGAGATGCAACGCCGGCACGAACTCGCCCCGACCGCGAGCGCCGCCGTCGGGCGGCTGACGACCGGCGCCGCGCTCTTGGGCGCAAGCCTTAAAGGCCGAGAAAAGCTAACGTTACAAGTGGCAAGCGACGGACCGTTGCGTGGCCTCGTCGCGGACGTCCTGCTCAGCACGCGTGATACGATCGGCGCGCGCGGCTACGCGCGTCGACCCGACGTCGACGTACCGCTCAACGCCCTGGGTAAATTCGACGTCGGGGCCGCCGTCGGCAAAGGTTATCTGCAAGTCACGCGATCGTTTGAAGTCGGGCAACCCTACGTCGGAATTACGGAACTTACGAGTGGTGAGATCGGGGACGATATCGCGGCGTATCTCGTAACGAGCGAACAGATCCCAAGCGTGGTCGCGCTCGGCTTGCTCGCCAATCCTAGCGGCATCGTGGCCTCAGGGGGCATCATCGCGCAGGTGCTACCGGGCGCCGACGATGCGACGATCGCGGCGCTCGAAACCCGGGCTCGCGCGATGGCGCCGGTGACGACGCAAATTGCGAATGGCGCGAACGTCGAAGATCTCTTACGTTCGCTCGGCGACGATTTCGCGATGCGTCAAACGCGAGCGTACGATCTCGCGTTCGCGTGCACGTGTTCGCTCGAACGGGTCGAACGTGCGCTACTCGGACTCGGGCGCGACGAACTAGAGAAGATCGTAACCGAACAAACGCATACCGAAGCCGTCTGCGAATTTTGCAAGACCGCTTACGTGCTCAGTCGCGACGAAGTTCGCGGACTAATCGATCAACTCGAAGCCCGCAACTAAGAAATCTTACACGCCGATACGGGGCGTGAACTCTTCCCGAATGACGCCGCCGATATTGGCGTAGCGCCAGCCGCACTCGCACCGAATCGCGGGAGCACCGTCAGCCGGGAAGGGATATGCGCGCGTACAGCGCTTGCACGTCAACACGTGCTCTCCCAATTTCGGACGCGCGGTGTACGTGACCGGCGGCGGCGACTTCGCATCGTGATTGCTCATTGTACTTCTTTCATGCCTTTACATTCGCTTTGACGCGGACGAAACGGCGGCTCCCAACGGAGACGACGACGGACGCTGCGCTCGTCCAGGGCTGACGCGGATCGGTGACGACGATTCCGTCGAGTTTGACTCCGTTGCCCGCGACGAGACGGTCCGCCTCACGTTTACTCGTGGCGAAGCCGCACGCGACGAGCGCGTCTACGACCGTCCGCCACGCGTCACCGGCGGCGATTTCTCGCATGTCGCTCGGCACTTCGCCGCGCTGGACCGTCGCTTCGAAGCGGTTCCGCGCGCCGCGCGCCAGGGCTGCATCGTGATAGCGCGCGACGACTTCCTCGGCGAGGTCTTTTTTTGCAGTCATCGGGTGCAGGGAGCCATCGGCCAGCCCGCTGCGCAAGGCTGCCAGCGACTCCGGAGCGTGGAAGACGGCGAGTTCGGCATAGCGCACGATCATCTCGTCCGGCAGGCTCATGAGCTTTCCGAATTGATCGTTCGGCGACTCCGTGAGCCCGATGAAATTGCCTTTCGATTTGCCCATCCGAACGACGCCATCGGTTCCCTCGAGGATCGGGACGGTCATGCAGATCTGTTTTGCTTGGCCGCGCCTAGACTGATACTCGCGCGCTAGCAGCAGGTTGAAGAGTTGCTCCGATCCGCCCAGTTCGACGTCGGCTTCGAGCGCGATGCTGTCGTATGCTTGCGCGATCGGGTACAGAAATTCGTGCATCGCGATCGGCGCCCCCGCGGCGAAACGCTCCGAAAAGTCGTTGCGCGCCAGCATCTGCGCGACAGTCGTTTGGCCCATCAAGCCGATCAGATCGGACAGCGAAAGTGGAGCGAGCCAGGTCGAGTTGTGCATCACCTCGATGCGCGCGAGATCCAGCACCGTGCCCGCCTGACGCGTGTAATCGCGCATGTTTTGCGCGATCGCGCCGTCGGTCAGCGGCGGCCGCGTATCGTTCCGGCCCGTCGGATCGCCAATCTTTGCAGTAAAATCGCCGATCAGGAGGATCACTCGATGCCCGAGTTCGACGAATTGCTGCATCTTGTGCAACACGACGGCATGGCCGAGATGCAAGAAAGAACCCGTCGGATCGATGCCGAGCTTGACGGTGAGGCGCTGCTTCTTCTCGATGCGATCCTGCAGTTCGGCCGCGGTTTCGACGTGATCGCAGCCCGCGACCAGCAGACGCGCTTGATCGCGCGCGGACATAACGCGATGGTGTTCCATGAAAGCTCGGGCGCTGTTCCAGAGCTTTCCGCACGGCGCCTTCCCGGCGCCGGGTACGTCCGGCCGGTCCCGAGCACCTTAGCGACCATCTCGCTTTAGGAAATCTCGAAAACCGTGACCCCGCCGCCGCCTTCTTCCGCCGTTCCGAAGCGTACGTCTTTCACGCCGCGGCGCTCCTTGAGCCACTGTTGCAGCCCGCGGCCCAATAAGCCGGTCCCCTTGCCGTGGATGAGCCGCAGTGGTGAGAGGCCCAGAAGCTCCGACTCGTCGATCCACTTATCGACCAGCGGCTCCGCCTCGACGAAGCGCTTACCGCGCACGTCGAGTTGCGCGCTCGCCGTCGTCGCGGCATCGAGGGTCGCTCCGCCGCCGTGGGCGCCCCTGTGCGGCTTCGCGCGCCCGCGTCCGGCAGAAGCCGTGACACGCAGTGCATTCTTCGATACGACCGTCTTCATCGCGCCGATCGCGACGAGCACGCCGTCGCCGAAATCCTCGACGACTTCACCATCGCTCTGCAGCGACTCCACGAAGACGCGATCTCCTATCGCAATGCCCTCCTCGCGCACGTTGCCAACCGAGCGCACGGGATCCGGTTTCTTGGCGCGTATGCCGAGGTCCCGATGGACCTCATCGAGGACCTTGCCGAGCAGCGAGGCCTGGCCCGACGTGACCTTAGCGCGGCCGACCCGATCGTGATTGCGGCGCTCGAGTTCGGTCGTGAACTCGCGCAGGGCTCGACCGATGCGTTCGTCGGCGTTACCGGCGAGCGTCCGCCGTTCGCGCTCGAGCGCGTCGATGCGCTCCCGCGCCGCCTCTTCGAGCGTCGCAAAAAGTGCCCGTTCGCGGCGCAGAGCATCGCGTTCCGCCGAGGCCGAAGCGCGGATTTCGCCGAGTTCGGCGAGCGCCCGATCGTAGTCGCGCTCGTTCGTGGAGAGCAGCGCCTCGGCACGCGCCACGATCGCGGGATCGAGGCCGAGCGTGCGCGCGAGCGGAAATGCGAGCGACTGCCCGGGCGATCCGAAATCGAGTTCGTACGTCGGGACGTAGGTCGCGGGATCGAATCGCACGCTCGCGTTCTGCACGTGCGGCGTGGCGTGCGCGAAAAGCTTGAGCTCCGTACTATGCGTCGTTACGACGCCGCGAGCGCCCCGAGCGAGCAGGTGCTCCACGAGCGCGATGCCGAGCGACGCGCTCGAGGCCGGCTCCGTGCCGCTGGCGATTTCGTCGACGAGCACGAGCGACCGGTCCGCCGCGGCTTCGACGATCGCGCGCAACCGGCGCAAATGTGCGGAAAACGTCGAGGCGTTCTCCGCGATCGACTGTTCGTCCCCAATATCGCACCCGAGATAGCGGAAGCCGCCGATGGCCGTCCCTTCGGCTGCAGGCAACTGCATACCGCAGTACGTCATCGTGACGAAGAGCCCGAGCAATTTGAGCGCGACCGTCTTGCCGCCCATGTTCGGGCCGCTGATGATGACGAAGCGGACGTCGTCGTCGAGGGCGAGCGATTGCGGCACCGCGCGCTCACCGAGCAACGGGTGGCGGCCGACGCGGACGTCGACGCGCGGCTCGTCGACCACGACGGGAGCGATCGCGTCCATCGCCTGTGCGACGCGCACGCGCGCGAGGATGAGGTCGAGATCGGCCAGGACGTCGAGAGCGACTTCGACGCGCTCGGCTTTCGCACCAACCAGCGTCGAGAGTTCGGCGAGGATGCGAGCGACTTCGCGCTGCTCCTCGATGCGCAGCGTCCGCAGACGGTTGTTCACCTCGAGTGCGTCGAGGGGCTCGATGAAAAGCGTGTGACCGCTCGACGACGTATCGTGTACGACGCCCGCGACGCTGCCCGCGAACTCTGCTTTGATCGGAATTACGAAGCGATTTTCGCGCATCGTGACGATCGCGTCTTGAATCGCTTTGGCATACCGCGGCGAACGCAGGATCGCTGCGCAGCGATCGCGCGCTTCATCTTGGGCCAGCATGGCGTTACGACGCATTCGCGCGAGCGCGGGGGACGCCCGGTCGAGCACCTCGCCGCGCTCGCCGATCGCGCGATCGATCGCAGCGGCGATCTCCGGCATCGGCTGGGCGGCCGTGCAGCGCGCCTGCAGCACGGGAGCGTCGTTCGAGCGGATACGACGCACGGCGGCATCCGCCGCGGCGAGCGCGATGCCGATATCCCGCAAATCGTCCGCGGCAAGCGTGCCCCCGCGCGCGGCTCGCGCCACGGGCTCGCCGACGTCGCGGGAACGCGGAAGATTGAACGCCGTGTCGCGGGCGATGCGACGCATTTCCGCGGTCGCCGCCTGTTCGCGGCGTACCGCCTCGAGGTCGACGTAGGGGACGAGCGCGTGCGCGCGCGCGGTCGCCCGCTCGGTCATCGTCTGCTTCGCGACGAGGGCGCGCACCGCCGGCCAATCGAGAATATCGAGCGTTCGCTCGTCGGCGAGACGCTCGCTCATCGCTGACCTTCCGCTGCGTTCGGGCCCGCGGTGCGGGCCTGCTTCGGCGCGACGCGTTCGTTTGCAAGTAACGCCAGCAGCACGAGCGACGTCCACGCGCCGTCCCGCAGAACGGCGTCGCGCATGAGCCCTTCTTCGCGGAAACCCGCGCGGGCGTACGCACGTCGCGCGCGCACGTTATCTTCGTAGCAGTCGAGTTGGATGCGATGGGCGTGTTCGGAATCGAACGTCGCGGCCAGAACCCCGCGAAGCACATCGGAGCCGCGACCGTCGCCCGGCTCCCTGACGGCGATGCGGCTCAACTCGTACCACCGAAACTTCGGAGCATAGGCCATGACGATCGCGAAGCCGTCGATGTCGCCTCGCGCGTCGCGTACGACGTAATAACGGTAATCGGCGTCGTCGAGCTGGCGCCGATGCCGCTCGCGGGGCCACGAACCGATATAACGATCCATCGAGGGATGCGTCTCGATCGTGACGATGCCCGCGATATCGGCGGATCGCGCCGGTTCCAGCACGCGACCGCGTGGCGTAAGGAGGTGACGGGACACGTGCGTTATGCGGAGCCCTCGGGCGCACCGAGCGCCGCGCGCAACCGCTCTTCAGCTAGCGCCGGGTTGGCTTTGCCGCGACTTTCTTTCATTACCTGACCGACGAGAAAGCCCATGACCTTCGTTTTTCCGGCCCGGTAATCGGCGACCGTCTTTTCGTTTCGCGAGACGATATTCCTCACGAGCTTGTCGATCTCGCCGGCGTCGCTGACTTGCCCGAGTCCGTCTCGCGCGATAATGACGGAGAGTGCATCGTGCGTGGTACCGGGCGATCCGGTCGAATCCGCGGAACTGGTTTTCGGCGTATCTTCCGTCCAAAAGCGTTCGAGCAACGCTTTGGCGATTTTCGAATTGATCGTACCGGATTCCAGGGCGTCGATGATTTCGGCTAAACGTTGCGGCCGCAGCGCCGACGCCTGCACGGGAACGCTCGTCTCGTTCGCGAGTCGCGAAAGATCGCCCAGGACGAAGTTCACCGTCGCTTGCGGTTTGCCGGAGGCGGCAACTGCGGTATCGTAGTAATCCGCAAGTCCGGATTTATCGATGATCTGATGCGCCTGCACGACCGACAAGCCGTGATCGCGGATCATTCGATCCAGCCGCGTCTGCGGTAAGGTGCCCAGTGCGTCGCGCATGCGCGCGACGTCCGTAGGCGCGAATTCGATCGGGGGCAGATCGGGATCGGGAAAGTAACGGTAATCGTGCGCTTGTTCTTTGCTGCGCATGGAATGGGTCGTGCCGACCGCTTCGTCCCAGCCGCGCGTCTCTTGCACGACGCGGCCGCCGCCGGCGATCACGTCCGCCTGCCGCGCAGTTTCGCTTTCGATCGCGCGCGCGACGGAGTTGAACGAATTCATGTTCTTGATCTCGGCCTTCGTACCGTACTCGCTCTGGCCGACCGGGCGCAACGACAGGTTGACGTCGCAGCGCAGCGAGCCTTCCTCCATCTTGACGTCGCTGACCCCGAGCGCCACGAACGTGCGCTTGAGAGCTTCGAGATACGCGACCGCTTGCGCGGCGCTGCGGATATCGGGTTCGCCGACGCACTCCATGAGCGGCACGCCCGCGCGATTGAAATCGACGAGCGAATGCGTCGAGCCCGCGATGCGGCCGTCACGCGAGGCGTGCGTCGATTTTCCGGTGTCTTCTTCGAGATGGATGCGCGTCAGCCGGCACGAGCCCGGCGTACCATCGGGCAGCCAGAACGGTACGACGCCGCCTTGCGTGAGCGGCATATCGAACTGCGAGATTTGATAGTCTTTGGGCATGTCGGGATAGAAATAATTTTTGCGATCGAATTTCGAGAACGCGGGGATCTCCGCACCGAACGCGAGCCCGGCTTTCACGAGCAATTCGATCGCGAGGCGGTTGGGCACCGGCAACGCGCCCGGCATGCCGAGGCACACCGGGCACACGCTGGTGTTCGGGTCGGCGCCGAAGACGTTGCGGCAGCCGCAGAACATCTTGGTTTGGGTCCGCAGTTCGACGTGACACTCGATCCCGATGACGACCTCGTAGGGCACGTCGTTGATGGCGAGTGCGTCGGGACGCTGCACGACGGCGGCGCTCACCGCGCACCGGCTGCGGCGCGCGCGGTAAGCGGCGGAATGGACCGCTTCGCGGCGTGCTGCGTACCGCGCTCGTAGGCGTGGGCGATACCGAGCAACGCGCGTTCGGCGAAGAGAGGTCCCGAAAGTTCCAGGCCCAGCGGCAACGGCTTCGCGCTGCCGGCGGGCGTGACATAGCCGCACGGAACCGATAGCGACGGCAAGCCCGCAAGCGACATCGGAATGGTATAGTAGTCCATCAAATACATGCTGACCGGATCGGATTTTGCGTTAAATTCGAAGGCGGGCGTGGCGGCTGCGGGGCACGCGATAACGTCGCACGCAGCGAACGCCTTCACGAAGTCGGCCGCAATAAGCGTACGCGCTTTCTGGGCGCGAACGTAGTACGCATCGTAGAAGCCGCTCGAGAGCGCATACGTCCCGATCAAGATCCGGCGCTTGACTTCATCGCCGAAGCCTTTCGCGCGCGTCGCTTCGTAGGTGGAACCGACGTCGGGACCCTCGACGCGTAGGCCGTAGCGCATGCCGTCGAAGCGCGCGAGGTTCGACGAACATTCGGCGGGGGCGATCAGATAGTACGTCGCGACGCCGTAATCGGCCGTCGGCAAAGCGACGGGCACGAGCGTCGCGCCGAGACGTTCCAGATCGGCGTAGGCGGCTTCGTAGACGGCCCGCACGCTCGCGTCCAGTGCGTCGAGCGCGAATTCGTCGACGATGCCGACGCGCACGCCGCGCAGATCTTCCCGTAGGCCCGTCGCCGTCGTTTCTACCGCTCGGTCGACGGTCGTGGAATCCATCGGATCTTTGCCCGCCATCACGTCGTAGAGGAGTGCCGAATCCGCGACGGTCTTCGTAATCGGGCCGATCTGATCGAGGCTGGAGGCAAAGGCGATGAGCCCGTAGCGCGAGACGCGGCCGTACGTCGGCTTGAAGCCCACGACGTTACAGAACGCGGCCGGTTCGCGAATCGAGCCGCCGGTATCGCTGCCGAGAGCGACGGTGGCTTCGCCGGCCGCGACGGCTGCGACGCTGCCGCCGGAACTGCCCCCGGGCACGCGCTCGAGATCCCATGGATTGGCGGTTTTCTGTAGCGCGCTGTTCTCACACGAGCTGCCCATCGCGAACTCATCGAGGTTCGTCTTGCCAAGCGGAACCGCGCCGGCATCGAGCAGCCGCTGCACCGCCGTCGCCGTGTAAGGCGCGATCCACCCGCGCAAGATTTCCGAGGCGCACGTCGTCTGGGTGCCGATGACGCACATGTTGTCTTTGACGGCGAGCGGAACGCCCGCGAGCGGCAGACGCTCCCCCGCGCGGACGCGCGCGTCCACGCGTTCGGCGTGCTCGCGTGCGAGCTCGGCCGTCTCGCTCAGATACGCGCCGACCGCAGCATCGCGGTCGGCGATGCGCGCGTGCATCGCGGCGGCCAGTTCGACTGCAGAAGCTTCACGCGCGTTAACGCTGTGCGCGATCTCGACGGCGCTACGATCGATCACCCTTACGATTCCTCCGCGATGACCCGGGGGACGCGGAAATAGGCCCCTTCGCGTCGCGGCGCACCGCCCAAAACGATTTCGCGATCGAGCGACGGGCGCGGGACGTCCTCGCGCATCACGTTACTCTGCGGGATAACCTGGGCCGTTGCGGCGACGTCGGCCACGGGCAGCGTTTCGAGCGCTCCGACGTGCTCGAGCAACGCGCCGAGCTGCGCGCCGAATCTCTCGATTTCCCTCGGCGTCAATGCGAGGCGTGCCAATTTTGCGACATATGCGACGTCGATCTCGCCCGATGCCAACTTACCCCTCCGCAACGGTGAAGGCGAACGGCGCGCTGCCGGTGCGATGCAGCGACGCGAGCGCTTCGATGTGACCGGTCTGCGGAAACATGTCGAATGGCTGGACGGCGTCGAGGGTGTAACCGCCGCGCGTGAGCTGCGCGAGATCGCGCGCGAGCGTCGCCGGATTGCACGAGAGATACCAGACGTGCGGTACACGCGCGCGGGCGAGCGCGGCGAGGGTGCCCTCATCACTGCCCTTGCGCGGCGGATCGAGAAAGACGATGTCGGCCTTGGCGAGCGCTTCGCCGCCGGTTTTGGAGCGTAACGTCGCTTCGACGCGGCCATTGACGAATTCGGTCAACTCACCGACGCCGTTGAGCGCGGCGTTCGCTTTCGCCTCACGCACGGCATGGGGATTCTCTTCGATGCCCACGACGCGGGCCCCGTGCTTGGCGAAGAACAGCGCGAAGGTCCCCGCGCCGCAATAGAGATCGATGAACCGTTTGCCGGCGAGCGGCTGCGTTGCGAGATAGGCGAAGATCCGGCCGACCATCTCGCTATTCACTTGAAAAAACGACGCCGGCGAGACGCGAAAACGGACCCCGTCGATCTCTTCCTGCATCTCGGCTTTACCGTGCACCATGACGTTGCGGCGGCCCATCACGGCGTTGTCGCTCGGCGGTTCGTACGAGTTGCTGATGCCGACAGTGCCGGGAAGCTTGGCGGCGAGCGCTGCGGCGACGTTCGGCAGCGTCGTCGAAGCGCGCTCGGTCGTAATCGACAGCACGCCTTCGCCCGAGGAACGCCCGGCGCGCGCAATCACGTGCCGGGCTCCGGCAAAAGCGCTCGTCGTCGCGGGGTCGCGCGCGGCATCCCACAGCCCGGCGATCTCGCGATCGAGTTTCGGCATCACGATGGGACACGCTTCGATCGGCACGATATCGTGGGTACGAGCGGCGTAAAAACCAAACGACGGGGCGGCGTCGCCCGTCTTGGAGACGACGAGTGCCATCTTGTTGCGATAGGCGCGCGGCTCCGTCATGCCGACGGGGAAGCCGACGCGCGCGCCCTCGATGCCGCCCAGTCGCCGGAGCGCGTTTTCGACGATGCCGCGCTTCCAGGCCAGTTGCGCCCGATACGCGAGATGCTGAACTTGGCAGCCGCCGCACGCGCCGAACACCGGGCAAAACGGAGCGACGCGGTCGGGCGATCGATCGAGCAACTCCACCAATTCGCCGACCGCATATTTTGCTTTGACGGACTCGATGCGCACGCGCGCGCGTTCACCGGGCACGGGGCCGAGCACATACACGACCAGACCATCGGCACGTCCCACGGCTTGGCCCGTTTTGGCGATGAGGTCGGTGCAGAGTATCTCGACGACGTCGCCCGCAACGAGCGCCGGCGCGATGGCCGTCGCGACCGGACCCGAACTGCTAGTCAGGTTTCTTGTCATCGAGCTGCTTGAGCAGCCGATTCGCTTCGTCGATCAATTGCTGGATGCGTTCCGTCGTCGGGTCCGCCGGTGGCCGCGCGAGGGTCGCCCGAACGATACCGTACGCGATGCCGGCCGAGGCGGCCGCGATCCCGACGAAAATGATCCCACGCCGCAAACTATCGTCGCTCGGGACGGGCGTCTCTCCGGCGTTCGGCACGTGCGGTGCGGTGGTCGTGGAGTTCGTGTGGTTCGCGTACGTTTCCGTACCAGATCCATCTGCCATACGGGCTCTCTCGTTCGCGAGGCCGCCCCGGGAAGCATGCCGTGACCGGCGCACTGCGGAGATCTATGGCGACGCCGAACCGCGCGCTGCCACGAGCGCCGAAAGCGTCGCGCCCACTTGCGAGCGCAGATAGGGCCTCGTGACGACGAAGCCGGCTCCCGCAGCGGTCGCCGCGCGCACGAGGGTCGTTTCGCCAAATGCTGCGACGACACCGACGATCGCGTGCGGAGCGGCGGCCCGAAAGAGGTCGAGAGCAACGATCAGCTCGGTCGGTGCGGCGAGGCGCGTACCCCGGGGGTCGGCCAGACGTCCATCGAGGACGACGATTTCAGGGTCGCTTTGCCGGACCGCTGCGGCCATGGCGACGACATCGCTTGCGCCGTCGTCGTCCGCCGTGGGGACGACGACGACATGGTGGCGGAGTTCGCCCGCGATCCGAACGAACAGCGCTCGGGAGACCGCCGCATCGTCGACCAACGCGATGCGCACGATTACGTCTGCCGGCCGAAACGGCTAACGAAGCGCACGACGGGCGCGAGCGGATTCGGAGACGCGGACGTCGGCGCGGCGAGCCAGCGCTCGACGCTTTCGGCGGAAATCTCGCACAGCGTCCCGAGGGCGGCCGCGTTGCGTCCCACGACATAGTAGCGCTCCGCAATCCGAACGACGTGCAGCGACGCGGCGCCGGGCAGGTTCGTCGTCTCGACGAGGGAGATCAGGCGTCCGCCGCCACGCCCGACGCGACCGCCCGCGAGCCGTAGCGCGACGAACTGTACGCCGCCGAGCACGAGCCCGATCACCGCACACGCCGCTAGCAGTCGCCCCACGAGCGCCAGCTCCATCTACGGCCGGCCGGCCAAGCGGTGACGATACGCGACGACCGCCTCGGCGACGTCCCCCGGAGACTGCATGACTTCGAGCACGTTGCCGGTCGTCAGCGTGACGACGGTCGTTCCGTCGTCGCTGCGTTCGACGATCTCGATGAGATCGGCGTTGACGATGACCGGATGGCCGTTGCGGCGCGCGAGAGTGATCACACGCGATGCATTCCGGCCGCATGCGAACGCGCCTCGCGGCCGCAGGCGTTGGACTCATCGTACGCGGCGGCGTCGGCAAGATCGCAGACCCCACGATATGCCGCAAGCGCCCCAGCGCGATGCGCCTCGAAGGCTCGCCGCCGCCGCACGCGTGCGTCGAGTTCGGCACGCGCGGTGTCGCACTCGCGGGCCGCGCGAGACGCAGCCGCGACTGCGCGCCCGCGGCGCAGCGCAAGTGCGGCGAGAAACCGTTCGCGGTCCAGGAGCGCGACCGACCGGCGCGGCGCCCGTAATGCAGGCTCGTGGGCGACTGCATGCGATACCACCGCCCGCGCGCGAGCGCCGAGCGCGACGACCTCCGCGTCGGCAGCCTCGGACGCGCGGCGCAGTGCAACGAACGCGCGTGCGGCCGACTGCTCGGCAGCGCGCGCGGCGTCGAGTGCCGGGGCCAGGGAGTACCGGAATCGTCTCACGTCGCTGTTCTATCGCGACGAAGACCCTCGCCCGCTAGGGTCGGATTTACGGAAGAGCCATGGAGCGACGCTCCGGGCCGAGCGACACGCCGTCGATCGGCACGCCCATGGCGCTCGCGAGCGCGGCAACGTACGTACGCGCCGCTGCGGGCAGGTCGGCGATCCGCCGGATCGCCGAGAGATCGTCGCTCCACCCGTCGTACCATTCCAGGACGGGCGCGAGCCTGGGATCGGACGCCGCTTCGAAGCCGACGCTGCGGCCGCCGCTGCGATAGTCGACGGCGATCGCGATTCGCTCGCAGCCGGTCAGCACGTCGAGCTTCGTGACGACTGCGCTCGAGAGCCCGTTGACGCGTGCGGCATAGCGCGCCGCGACGGCATCGAACCAGCCGCAGCGCCGCGGCCGGCCGGTTACCGTCCCGAACTCAGCGCCGCGTTCGCGCAGCGCGTCGCCCGTCGCATCGAAGAGTTCCGTCGGAAATGGTCCCGCACCGACTCGCGTGCAGTATGCTTTCGCAACGCCGACGACGCGACCGATTGCGGTCGGCCCGAGCCCGAGCCCGATGCACGCGCCGCCGGCGATCGTATGCGAACTCGTCACGTAGGGATAGGTACCGTAGCCCACATCGAGCAGCGTGCCCTGTGCGCCTTCGATCAGAACGTTCTTGCCGCTTTCGAGCGCGTCGTGCAGGTGGGCGACGCCGTCGACGACGTGGGCGAGAACGCGCGGCAACAGCTCGAGTGTCTCTGCGATAACGTCCTCTTCACGCGGCGCCGCGCTCATCTGCGCGAATTGCGCGGACCGCGAGAGCATGTTGTAGCGAATCTTATCGGCCAGCGCTTCACGACGGTGCAGCTCGCCGAACGTGATGCCGGTGCGTGCCGCCTTATCGGTATACGCGGGCCCGATGCCGCGCCCCGTGGTACCGATGGCCTTATCGCCACGCGCTTTTTCGCTCGCACGATCGAGCGCGGCATGATACGGAAAAACGACGTGCGCGCGATCGGACACTTTGATGCGCGAGATATCGACGCCGATGCTGGCGAGCATATCGAGTTCCTCGACGAGGCCGTCGAGACTGATAACCGTACCGCCGCCGATGAAGAGTTCCGGCCGTTCCTGAAGGACGCCGCTGGGCACGATACGTAGCGCCAGTTTGCGATCGCCGACGACGAGCGTGTGCCCGGCATTATCGCCACCGCCGAAACGCGCCACCATGTCGTAATCGGCCGCAAACGCGTCGACGACGCGTCCTTTGCCCTCGTCACCCCATTGAATACCGAGGACGATATCGGCTTTATTGGCGGTCATCGGGCCGTCATTCGCCGCGAAACTCAAGATCGCTCGTATTTCCCATCGGCAACGGCTGCGTCCCGTTAAACGTCGTCATGACGAACTCCGAAAAAAGCGCGTTCGGCCAGCCGAAATCTTTGCGCGAGAATTTCAGCGGATCGCTCGGATCGAAGGACTCGTGCAAGAGGTGATCCCCGGGATCGCTTGCGAGCAGCTGTCCGAGCACTTCGCGGCGTTCGGAATCCGACGTCGCCGTTAAACCTTGAACGAGCAGCGCGAGCGGCCAGACGTACCCGTCGCTGGTATGAGCGCTTCCGATCCCGCGTGCGACCGAACCGACGTAATAGTACGGGTTATCTTTCGACAACAGAAAACGGCGCGTGTTTTTATACACGAAACTATCGGGTTTCGTATAGCCCAGATACGGCGCGCTAAGCAAACTTGGGATGTTCGCATCGTCCATCAGCGTTTGATGTCCGCGTCCGTCGACTTCATAAGCGTAGATGTAGCCATAATTCGGCGTAAAGACTTCGCCATATTTTTGGATACCGTCTTGCACTTCCGCGCGTAGCGTCTTCGCGCGGTTCGATTTGAGCAAGTTGCGATAGACCGTACGCTCGACCTCCTCGAGATCGCCGAGTGCGACGACGGCCATCATCTCCGAAGGGATGAGATAATTGTATTTGCACGCATCGTCCGAGGGGCGAAACCCCGTCCAAATCATGCCGGTATAGCCGACGGGATTGGGTCCGGGGTTTCCGCTATCGTCACGAAGCTCGCGATGCGCGTACCGGGAGTTGCTGCCGTGGTCTTGCTCGCGTTCCATCGTTTCGAGCGCCTTGTCGAAACCGAGCGACATGTCGCCGGAAAAGACCGACGCGTCGCCCGTCGCTTTCCAGTAGCTCCACGACAGAATGATCGGATAGGCGAGCGAATCGAGCTCGAATTTCTCTTCCCAGACGCGATAATCGATCGTGAATGCGTTGGCGTACGGATCGACTTGGAGATACTTCGCTTCTCGCGCGATGATGCCGCGCAAGAGCGAGGCGACCCTGATATCGCTCTTCGCAAAGAAGAGGTACGGCCGAACCTGGGCGCTTGCATCGCGCAGCCACTCCGCCGGAATATCGCCGGTTTTGACGTATGCCGTACCGTCGGCGGCAATCGTCGCCTGCTGACTCGTATTGAGCAGCGCGGCGCGATACATTTTCTGAAGCCGGTTGTTGGGATTGGTATACGTCGACGCGGCTTTAGCGATCGATTCGAGTTCGACCGAAGATACCGGAGCGGCGAACGAAACGAGCGTCGCGGCCAATATCGCGGCGAAAAAAGCGCGCATCCGCCGACCTTACGAGAGGTTCGAGAACAATCCTCGGTCGCGCGTCCGGCTGGGAATGCTTACGAACCTTCGCCCGCCGCCTCGTCTTCGCGAGCGAACTCCCGTTGGGCGCGCCCGCAATTGCCGGTAGATTGCTGACGCGGGGAATCCCAGTCGCTCGAGCGCGCGCGCTGCACTCGGAAAACTCAAGGCCGACCGCGTGCGAAAGAGCTTGTCGATCGCGGCCCCGAGTCGCTCGTCTTCGACGTGCTCGGACGATGCCACGCTGCTCTTGGCGGCATCCCGGTCGATACCGCGGCGCACGAGTTCGGCAACGAGTCGGGCATCGCCGACCGCTTTCATGCGTCCGTCAATGAAGAGGTGCGCGAAAAGACGGTCGTCGATGAATCCATCGCGCTTACAGGAGTCGACGCAAGCGCGAATATCGTCTTCGGCATAGCCACGGCGCTCGAGCCGCGTCCACAGTTGCACTTCGGTGAGACGACGCTGCGCGAGGAGACGGAGTGCGACGACGCGCGCCCTCACGTTTGGGCGCGCGCCGGCGGCATCTCCGTCAGTCGTCGCTCTTCGCACCGACGGTCACGAGTTTTGCCGCCGAACCGTTCGTCGTGACCGTCGTCGCGAGCGCCACGCGAATCTTCGCCGCGATCTCCTCGGCGAGGTCGGCGTGCTCTTCGAGGTACGCCTTCGAGTTCTCGCGGCCCTGACCGACGCGCACGTCGCCGTAGGTATACCACGAGCCACTCTTCGCAACGATGTTGCGTTCGAGTGCCACGTCGAGAATCGATCCCATCTTCGAGATGCCTTTGCCGTAGGTGATATCGAACTCGGCCTGCCGGAACGGCGGCGCGACTTTATTCTTGACGACTTTGACGCGCGTCCGCGAACCGACGACGTCCGTGCCGATCTTGATCTGTTCGAGCTTGCGAATATCGAGCCGAACCGAGGCGTAGAACTTCAGCGCTCGGCCGCCCGATGTCGTTTCCGGACTGCCGAACATCACCCCGACTTTCTCACGCAGCTGATTGATGAAAATCATCACGCACTTCGAGCGCGAGATTGCCGAGGTGAGTTTGCGCAGGGCTTGCGACATGAGGCGCGCCTGTAGACCGACGTGCGTATCGCCCATATCGCCTTCGAGCTCGGCTTTGGTGACGAGCGCCGCGACGGAGTCGACGACGACGACATCGACGGCGTTACTGCGCACGAGCATCTCCGCGATATCGAGTGCCTGTTCGCCCGTATCGGGCTGCGACACGAGCAGATTATCGAGATCGACGCCGAGGCCGTTCGCGTACGTAGGATCGAGCGCGTGCTCGACATCGACGAAGGCTGCGGTCCCGCCGAGCTTTTGGGCTTCGGCGATGATGTGCAGGGCGAGCGTCGTTTTACCGCTCGATTCCGGGCCATAAATCTCGACGACGCGGCCGCGCGGAACACCACCCACGCCGAGCGCCAGATCGAGCGCGATCGATCCCGTCGGAATGACTTCCATCTGCATGCGCTCGGCGAAATCGCCGAGTTTCATGATGGACCCTTTGCCGAATTGCCGCTCGATTTGTGCGAGCGCGTTGCCGAGCGCTATGGCTTTCTCGTCCGCCACGGTGGGGTTGCTCCTTACGTTGTGCTGGTTACAAGGTAGAGTTTACGCTTCGGAAGTGCCAGCATCGTGGCACAGGGACCAAAGAGCGCCGTTTATGCAGCCGGCTCGAAGAGCGCGTCGATGAAGCTTACGGGATCGAAGGGCCGCAATTCGTCGATGCCTTCGCCGAGCCCGATGTACTTGATCGGGACGACGAGCGTATCGACGATCGCGACTAGCACGCCGCCCTTCGCCGTCGAATCGAGTTTCGTCACGACGACGCCCGTTAGGGTCGTCGCTTCATTAAAGAGCTTCGCTTGCGAGATCGCGTTCTGACCCGTGGTGCCGTCGACGACGAGCAGCGTTTCATCCGGTGGCGCGCCCGTCTCGCGTTCGACGATGCGACGCATTTTCTTCAGCTCTTCCATGAGGTTTGTTTTGGTCTGTAGGCGCCCCGCCGTATCGATGAACACGACATCGACGCCGCGTGCTTTCGCTTGCGCCAACCCATCGAAGACGACCGATGAGGGATCGGAGCCTTCGCGGCCGCGCACGAACTCGACGTTGCCGCGTTGCGCCCATACCTCGAGCTGCTCGGCCGCGGCGGCGCGAAACGTATCCGCCGCTACGAACATCACGCGCTTGCCCTGCGCCGACAAGTGTTTGCCGAGCTTACCGATCGTCGTGGTCTTCCCGCTACCGTTGACGCCCACCACGAGCACGACCGCAGGCTTATGCGTCAGCGCGAGCGCGCCGCCCGGGAGCGTGAGAAACTTCCGGACATCGTCTTTGAAGCGGCTGACGGCCTGGTCGCTGCGGTGCCAAAATTCCTGGCGTGCGACGATATGCAGTCCGTCGAGGATTTTTGCCGTCGTCGGGACGCCGAAATCGGCTGCGATGAGAATCTCTTCGAGTTCGTTCCAGAAGTCCGCATCGAGCGGCCGTCTCGCTTGTGCGAGGGTCTCGACGGCGGCGAGCGACTCGCGGGACCGGCCCAGTGAATTCTTCAGCTTCGTCAGCCAACTCATGTCGAAAACCCATTGGTGACGTTCGCTCGAACTCCTGTTCGATGGCCGTCATGGGCCTACGGCGACGGGAGTTGCCGGAACGTCAGATTGATCCGCTCGCCGCCGATTCGGGCGTTCTTGGGAACGCGATGCTCGAAGCGCTCTTGCGCGCCCTCGCCCATGACGACGAGGTCGCCATGCTCGAGATCGACTGAGATGACGCGGGAGTGCGCCGCTTTGGCGCGCACGTCGAACGCGCGCGTCGCGCCGAGGGTGACGGAAGCCACGATCGGGTCGCGCAATCCCGCGACCTCGCGGTCGTTGTGCCAAGCCACGCTGTCGTTGCCGTCCCGGTAGCGGTTGAGCAACACGTAAGCGAAGCGCGTGCCGGTGAACGCCTCGAGATCGCGCCGGACCGCTTCGAGTTCGGGCGTCAACGGCCGCCCGTAACCGTCACCGTACCACGCCTGCTCGCGCGGTACGTCGACGATCCGATCGTACATCGGGCGCCGCTCCTGCGTCCAAGACGTCGTGCGGCGGACGGCCTCAAGTAACGCATCGGCTTCCTGCCGCACTAGCCAGCCGCGGACCAGCCGGAACGCCGACTCGCCGGCGACGACTTCTTGCGGAGCGCCCGCGGCCGCTTCACCGGGCAGCGTCGCGAACAGGGATGCCTCGCGCGTGCCACGCCAGCGGCGGAACGGCGCCATTGCGGTTAATGAGCGAAGTCGGCGCCGGGCGCCGCGGGACGCCGGACGTACTTCTGCTTGATGGTCGGATCGTTTTCGCGAATGCCCAAATCCGCCCGCAACACGCGCAGCCGTTGGCGCAGATGGATGACCGCCTGGGCATGAATCTGCGACACGCGCGATTCGGAAACTTCGAGCACGGCCTTTATTTCTTTAAGGGTCTGGCCCTCGAAATAATAGAGCTTGATCACGGTCCGCTCTTGATTCGAGAGGGACTCGACGGCCGTTACGAGGGCCGTGCGGATCTCGGCTTGCTCCACGCCGGCACCGAGATCGCCGTCTTCGCCCTTGAGGGTGTCCAGGAGCGGAATATCGTTACCGCGATCGTTGGGCAAATGCTCCTCGAGAGAGAGCAGGGACGTGCCGCGCACCTTTTGCTGAAGCGTCTCGAGTTCGCGTTTGCCGATCCCCATGCGCACGGCGATTTCATCGTCGGTCGCCATGCGGCCCAACTCCGCTTCGAGTTCGTGGTGGGTGCGCTCCAGTTCGCGCGCTTTTTGACGGATCGCGCGCGGCACCCAGTCGAGCGCCCGCAACGCATCGATAATCGCACCGTGGATGCGCGTGATCGCATACGTTTCGAATTTGACGCCGCGGTCGTCGTCGTACTTTTCGATCGCGTCGATGAGTCCGACGACGCCGTCGTTGATGAGATCGCTGAGCTCGACGTTCGGCGGCAGATTGACCGAAATACGACCCGCCACGTACTTCACGAGGTGGAAGTAGCGATGAATGACCTCTTCCCGCGTGTAGCGGGTGCCCGCGATAACGTAGGGGGCGTTCGCCTCAGTCTCCAACCATCGTCTCATTCCACGTGCCCCGTCGGACTCTTCCGGTCCCGACTACATTATGGTCGGAATTTACCGAAGGGGCCTATTCGGTCATGCCCGTAAACCGGCGCGGCCCCACTACCCGCCATACCGGATGCGCGGATTAGCGGCCGCGTAGAGCAGATCGACGGCGGCATTGACGACGACGAACACCGCGGCGAAGAGCAAGATGCAGCCGTTGATCAGCGGCATATCGCGGTTCGAGATGGCATCGAAGGCGAGCCGCCCGACGCCGGGCCAGGCGAAGATATGCTCCGTGAGCACCGCTCCACCGAGGAGCAAACCGGTCTGCAGACCGATGACGGTCAGAATCGGTACCAGCGCGTTACGGAGCGCGTGGTGCACGACGACGCTGCGGGGAGCAAGTCCCTTGGCCCGCGCGGTGCGAATGTAGTCGCTGCGCAACACGTCGAGCATGCCGCTGCGCGTAATTTTTGCGATGATCGCAAGGGGGATCGTCCCGAGCGTCGCGGCGGGGAGCACGAGATGCCAGAGCGCGTCGAGTGCCGCGCGGCCGTTGCCCGCGAGCAGCGCGTCGAGAATCACTAGATGCGTCCGCGCCGGTACGAAGTACGTCAGCGAGATGCGCCCGGAAATCGGAAAGAGATTGAGACCTAACTTGCCGGGCAGCACCGCCAGCAGATAGACGAGCATGAAGCCGAGCCAAAAGACCGGAATCGAGACGCCGACGAGTACGGCACTCATCGTCGCTATATCGAACGCACTCGATCGTCGCACCGCAGCGAAGATCCCGGCCGGTACGCCGACGAGCACGGCGATAAGGAGCGCGCCGATCGTCAGTTCGATCGTTGCCGGGAAATACTGCGCGAGTTTCGTCGCGACGGGTTGCGCGTCGATGAGCGAGCGGCCGAGATCGCCGTGGAGCAAGGCGGCGAAATACAATCCCAACTGGACGAACCACGGCTTATCGAGACCGAGCGCCGCGCGCAACGAACGCACTTCGTCCGGCGTCGCATGATCGCCGAGCCGCAGCGTGACCGGATCGCCCGGGATGGCTTGCATGAAGGCGAAACTCGCGAGCGTGATCGCGACGAGCACGAGCGCCAGCCGCACGACGCGGCGAACGACGAAGGCAGCCATCTAAACGCGCAAGGCGCGCAGCGAGAAGAGCGCCGCTTGAGCGTACAGATACGCCCACTCGCCCGGTCCGAAATCGTCGCGATCCCGCTGCAGCATGTCGGCGAAACGCGGCGTGCGCGAAAGCTGTTCGAAAAGCACGTCGAAACGAACCGGTTTGCGTTCGAGAAACGTCATGAGTTTGTGCCGGTGACGCAGTCGGCGATAGAACGTGTCCTTGAGGCGACGTTCGTATTTCTGCGCGGGCGCCGTCGTCAGCCCGCCCTTGAGAGCCACGACCGCTTCGGCGGCCAAACGTCCCGACATCGCCGCTTCGTAAATGCCTTCACCCGTCGTCGCATCGACGAGGCCGGCAGCCGTCCCCGCGACCATGACGTTCCCATCGCTGACGCGCGGGCGCGGCGCCCCCCCGTAGAGCAGATTGCCCTCTTCGCGAATCGTGTAGGCCACGCCGGGAAAGAGCCGGGCGGCGACGGTCGGCAAAAATGCGTCGAGTTCCGCGCGCAGCTCTTTGCCGGAATACTTGCCCGCAATACCGAGACCGATGGAAAGGTGATCGCGCTTTGGGAACATCCAGGCGATGACGTTGCGTCCGCTGCTCGTTAGATAGTAATGCATCTCCAGCGTTCGGTACGTCTCCTCGCTCGCGGGACGTTCGAGATAGACGCGATACTGATAGCACGTGATGAGCCCGGACGACCACGCAGCGTAGCTTAGCGGCGATTCCTCGGCGACGCGAGCACTCGAACCCTGCGCGAGCAGCACGGCGCGCGCGCGAACGTGCTTGCGTTCGCCGCTACGCAGGTCGGCATATTCCACGATGCTGCCGTCGCCATCGCGCCGGTAACTTCGGAACAGGGTCTGCGTTTCGATCCGAGCGCCTTCGCTGCGCGCGAAGGCCGCAATGGTGCCGTCGAGTTCTTCGCGTGTCGTCGTGTGTGCTTGGCCGACGGAGTAGTCGTAGCGGCGTCCGGAAAGTCCGCGCACGGAGATCGTCGGCGGGTCGCAGTGTACGATCGAGCGCGGAAGATCGAATTGTTCGCAGAAGCCGGGCCGCAGCCCGGCCGCGCAGACGCGCTTCGCTCCAACAACGGGATCGCGCTCGAGCACGAGCGTTTCGACGCCGGAGCGCGCCGCTTCGCGCGCAGCCGTGCCGCCCGCGGGGCCGCAGCCGACGATCAAAAAATCGACCTCTTGCATGTCGTTTAAGACGCTTCGCGGTATGCGATCCTTTTCCGCGTGGCGCGCGACCGCACGCCCGTGCTGCGCAAGGTGACGAGAAGCGCAGAGCCAAAGGCGAAAAAAAGTTCCTCGGGTTAACGACCCGACGAACGTCGCATTGAAAGAAGTAGGACTCGTTTGGAAGCATCGGTTGCCATCGAACTCGGCTTAGGTGCCGGCGTTCTCGCCATCGTGTACGGCGTATATTTGATTTCACTGGTCATGAAGCAATCGCCGGGCAACGCGCGGATGCAAGAGATCGCAAGCGCCATTCAAGAAGGCGCGATGGCGTTCCTCAAACGTCAGTATACGACCGTTGCGATCGTCGCGGCGGTCCTTTTTGTCCTCATCGGCATCGCCCCCAATCCCCTGGGATGGGAAGCCGCCTTCGGCTTCGCTATCGGCGCGGCACTATCGGGCGCCGCCGGCTTCATCGGCATGATCGTCTCCGTCCGGGCGAACGTCCGCACCGCCGAAGCGGCCCGCGGCGGCCTGGCACCGGCGCTCGCGCTCGCGTTCCGCGGCGGCGCCGTCACGGGCCTTCTCGTCGTCGGACTGGGACTGCTCGCGGTCAGCGGCTATTACGCGATCATGCTGCAGCTCAACGCAGCGCATGCGAGCCCGGTGAGCGAATCGCTCGGCGCGCTCGTCGGGCTCGCCTTCGGCTGTTCGCTCATCTCGGTCTTCGCACGTTTGGGCGGCGGCATCTTCACCAAAGCCGCGGACGTGGGCGCGGATCTCGTCGGCAAGGTCGAAGCGGGCATTCCCGAAGACGATCCGCGCAACCCCGCCGTCATCGCGGACAACGTCGGCGACAACGTCGGCGATTGCGCCGGCATGGCGGCCGACCTCTTCGAAACCTACGTCGTGACGACGGTCGCCGCAATGCTGCTCGGCCACCTCGTGCTCGGCAAGACGCTCGAAAGCGCGACGACGTTTCCGCTGGTTCTAGGGGCCGTCTCCATCGTCGCGTCGATCATCGGCACGCTGTTCGTGCGCATGGGCAACGACGCACGCGGCTCGATCATGAACGCACTCTATCGCGGCCTCATCGTCGCGGGCGTCCTTTCGGCGATCGCCTTCTTCTTCGTGACGAAGCTGGAATTCGGCGGGGGCGTGACGACGAGCTCCGGTCTAGCGATTACCGATACCGGCATCTTCATCTGCGCGCTCGTGGGACTCGTCGTCACGGGCGCGATCACGTACATCACCGAAATCTATACCGGCACGCAGTTTCCGGCGGTGCGCAACATCGCGAAGGCGTCGGTCACCGGCCACGGCACCAATATCATCGCCGGGCTCGCGGTCTCGATGCAGGCGACGGCATTGCCCGCGCTCACGATCGTCATCGGCATCCTCATCGCCAACGGCTTCGCCGGGCTCTACGGCGTCGGCATCGCGGTCATGGCGATGCTCTCGATGGCGGGAATTATCGTCGCCATCGACTCGTTCGGCCCGATCACCGACAACGCGGGCGGCATCGCCGAAATGGCCGAGATGCCCGAAGCCGTGCGCAAAGTGACCGATCCCCTCGACGCCGTCGGCAACACCACCAAAGCCGTCACGAAAGGCTACGCGATCGGTTCGGCAGGCCTCGCGGCCGTCGTGCTTTTCGCATCGTTCCTGCAAGAGCTTTCGGATCGCTGTCATGCGGCCGCGGGGGCGGTCTGCAACACGAAGGACGCCGCGACGTTCAACGGCTTCTTCAATATCGGCGATCCCTACGTACTCACGGGCCTGCTCGTCGGCGGCCTCTGTCCGTACCTCTTCGCTTCCCTCTCCATGGAATCGGTCGGTCGCGCGGCGGGAGCCGTCGTCGAAGAAGTTCGCCGGCAGTTTCGCGAGATGCCCGGCATCATGAACAACACGCAAAAACCGGACTACGGTACGACGGTCGATATCGTAACGCGCGCGGCGCTCAAAGAGATGATCTTGCCGGCGATGATTCCGATCGGCGTGCCCATCGCTATCGTGCTGCTTTCGTACGTCCTGCCGAACTTCGGCGGAGCCAAGATGATGGGCGGTGCGCTCGTCGGAACGATCGTCACGGGTCTCTTCCTCGCACTCGCGATGACAAGCGGCGGCGGCGCCTGGGATAATGCGAAAAAGTATATCGAAGACGGACACTACGGCGGCAAAGGGTCTCCGGCACACGCGGCCGCCGTCACCGGTGACACCGTGGGCGACCCCTATAAAGACACGGCGGGACCGGCGATCAATCCGATGATCAAGGTATTTAACATCCTCGCGTTGCTGCTCGTCGGTTTTCTGGTTCACTAAATAATCGTGACGGTCGCCTGCGGCAGAACCGATGGCCGGCAACGACAGCGACGTCCGGTCTACGCCGGAGAAGTCGCACGCGAATCCGCGACGGAGATGAGGGGCGCGTCTTCCCGGCGCCCTATCGCGCCCCAAATCCCCTCCGGCGACGTCGACACGTGAGAAAAGAGACGTAGAACACCTGACGTTGCGAACCTAATGGCCCTCCGGCTGCGTTGCTTCCTCACGGGTACGAAACGCCGTATCCCGCACCGGAGGAATACTATGAAGCGGACCGCCGCACTCGCCATGACGGCGCTACTCGGAAGCCTCGCCGTCGCGCCGGCGGCTGCCGCCGACCAGGAACAGCAGATCGGGCAGCAAGTGTATGCAGAACTGCAGCAAAAAGGCGAAATTTTACCGCGACCTAATGCGATGTACGGCGTGCTCGACCCGATCGCGGCGCGAATTAAATCGGTCGCGGATTCGCAGTATGACTATCCGTTTCAGTTCATCCTCGTCCACGAGAAGCAGCCCAACGCCTTCGCGGTCCCGGGCGGCAACGTCTACGTCACGGATTCGCTGATCAAGTTCGTGCAGAACAAAGAAGAGCTTGCAGGCGTTCTCTGTCACGAAACGTCGCACGACATCCATCATGACGTCATCAACAATATGGCGAAGGATCAAACGACGGGAACGATCATCGGAATCGTGGGCGCGCTGACGGGCCTCAACCGCAGCGGCTTCGGTCAGCTCGGCGAGAATATCGCCTACACGCTTCAAACCAGCCGATTCTCGCGCGCCGTCGAACACGATGCCGACGCCAAAGGGGCGATCACGTGCGCCCAGGCCGGTTACAACCCGTGGGGCATGGTGTGGCTCTTCCAAAACTTCGAGAAAGCCGGAGCCGGCGGATCGATGGAAGCGCTCTCCGACCACCCGACCGACGACCATCGCATCGGAGATCTGCGTCGCGAATTCGCGGCCAACCCGCGGCTCTTCGGACGCTTCTCTTCAGATATCGCGACGGCGACGCCGATCACGAGCGCGGCTTCCGGGTATCGCAAGCCCGTCCAGCGCACGACCCGCGCGACGGCCTATCGGCACCGCGTGTATCAGGCCGGCTACTGCTGCGCCCCTAAATAACGACGCCGAGCGGGGCGCCATAGAGAAAAACCCCGGCGATCGCTCGCCGGGGTTTCTTTCGTGCGCTCGCGCGGTTACTTAACTTCGACCGTCGCGCCGACTTCGGCGAGCTTCGCTTTGATCTGCTCAGCTTCGTCCTTGGGAATGCCGGTTTTGATGGCTTTGGGAGCGCTCTCGACGAACGCTTTCGCTTCGGTGAGCCCGAGGCTCGTGATCTCGCGGACCGCCTTGATGACCTTGATTTTCTCCGCGCCGAAATCGGTGAGGATCGCGTCGAACTCGGTCTTCTCGACTGCCGCGGCCGGAGCGGCGCCCGCGCCGGCCGCTGCGGCAGCAACGGGTGCCGCGGCCGACACGCCCCATTTTTCTTCGAGGGCTTTGACCAGCTCGTTGAGCTCGAGGACGGTTAACTTTTCAACTTCTGAGATGAGGTCGGCAACTGCCATGGTGGTGTCCCTTCGGATGCCTCCGCTGCGCTACGGCACGGAGGAGAGTAAAAGATTTACGCGCCTGAAGGCGCGGCGGCGTCGGCGAGTTGCTTCTCGCGAGCGGATAGCACGCGGACGAAGCCACTTGGATTTGCGGCGAGAACGCCGACAAAGTTGCGCAGCGGGCTCGCGAGCATGCCGAGAACTTGTGCCTGTAGGGCGGCCTTGGACGGCAGGGATGCGAGAGCCGAAACCTGTGTCGCGTCGATGACCTGGCCGTCGACGTATCCGGCCTTGACTTCGAGCGGCTTAACCTCGTCGTTGAAGGCCTTGAGCGCTTTGGCCGGCGCCACAGGATCGGCCGGGGCAAAGACGACGCCCGTCGGGCCCGTGAGGAACGACTCGAATCGTTTTGCGAGTTCGTCGCCCGCGGCACGCGAAAATAGCGTATTCTTGACGACCGCATAGGTCGATCCGTCTTTACGCAGCTCGGTGCGAAGCTTCGTGATTTCTTCGACCGTTAACCCGGCGTAGTTCGTGAAGAACAGGTATTTCGACTCGGCGAGCCGCTGACGCAGCTCCCCAATGGTCTGTTCCTTTTTTGCGGTAGGCATAGTGTGCTTTCTGGAAAGAAAACGGCGCTCCAATCATTCGATGAGCGCCACCTCGCCGCACGGTCCGGCGCGCCGCCAGCGGCACGTCGAATCGATATCGTCTCGTTGTCGTCACCTCGGTAGGCGCCCAAGCATTATCCGCCGCGAAGCGGACCTACGGTCATCGGAGTCGTCCTGTAGCATATCGGATCGTGCCGGCCGCCGTCAACGACTTAGAGGAGCACGCCTCCTCGAGTGTGCACACTGCTGCGTGCTCCGTCCGACAATCGGCCTGGCGCTCGGTGTCGCCATCGTCGCCGTGCTCGGGCTCCTGCGCCTCGACGACGCCTTTGGCGGCGATCAAGCCCTGTTTCTGATCGCCGGCAAAGAACTGGCGCACGGCAGCGTGCTCTATCGCGACTTTTGGGATCTCAAACAGCCCGCGATCTTCGCGTTCTACGCGGCCGCCGACACGTTCGGTGGCTTTCGGCCGATAGCCGTGCATGCGTTCGAACTCATATGGAACCTCACGCTCGGCGTGGTAGCCTGGGCCGCGCTTCGCCCACGACTGCGCCGGCCCGATCTCGCTACTGCGGCCGTCCTCGCGATCGTGGGCGCACCATACGCCTTCGCCGACGGCTCGGCGCTCACACAAGTGGAGGGGCTCGTCGGCCTGCCCCTCGTCTGCTGTTGTGTGGCGACGATCACCGCCTTCGAAGCGGGTCGCGGCTCGCGCGCCGTGGTGCTCGCCGTCGCCGGCGGCTTAGCTGCCGGCATCGCGATTCTGTTTAAAATTCTCTTCGTTTTCATCGTCCTTGCGATACTCGGCGTCGTCGTCTTCCGGCACAGACGCATGGCTCTCGTATCGGCATGGGCGGCGGGCGCGGCGATCCCGCTCGTCCTCTTCGCGCTATCGGCGGCCCACGACGGCACGCTCGCCGAAGTCGTCACGACGTTTTTCGTCCTGCCGTCGCGGATCGTCGCCACTGCCGGTGCGGCGCCGCTTCAGCGGCTGGCGGACAGCGTACGCTGGTTCACCATCGGGTTCGGATTTCTCGTACCGCTTGGGGTCGCCGGAAGCGTCGCCCCGCGCGATGCACGGGTTGCACTCTGGCGCGACGTCTGCGTCGCGTATCTGACGGCTGCGGTCGTCGTCGTGCTCCTGCAACTGCAATCGTGGTGGCCGTATCACTTGTTGCTCTTCGTACCGCCGCTGGGTCTGCTCGCTACGCTCGGCGTGGATTGGATCGTCGCCCAACTACGTGGCGGCGGAGCGCGCCGCAACATCGCCCTCGCGACGCTCGCCTGCGCGACCATAGCGCTGCTGCCGAGCGTCGCGACGGTGGCGAAGAGCGCGGCACGCATCGCGCGCGATCGTCCGTTCGCAAGCACCGTCGCCCTGGAGCGCTATCGCATGCGTTCCAACGGCGGGTACGCGCAAGCGGCGGACGTCGCTTCGTTCTTGCGCGAGCCCGAGAACGCCCGCGGCAGCGTCTACGTTTGTGGCGATCCGCGCGTGTATCTCATCGCCGGTCGCGATCAAGCCGTGCCGATCAATGGCTGGGCGCTCGAACTCTATCCGCCCGAACGCTGGCGTCTGTTGGAGACGCAGTTCGCGGCGATCGAACCGCGCTTCGTCTTTATTTCGAACGATTATGCGACGCTCGTCCGTGCGCGTTCGCACGTCATCGCCTCACGACTCGATGCGGCCTACGCGGTCGCCCGCACGCAACGCGAGGGGACGTGGTATCGTGCACGGTAAGCGCGCGGGTGCGGTACGTTTACGATGTGGCGGCGGTCGGCTTAACGCGAGTCGGATCCAGCTTGACGCCCGGCCCCATCGTGCTCGTCAGCGTCACGCTTCGGATGTACGTCCCTTTTGCGGCCGACGGCTTGGCGCGTACGATCGCATCCAGGAGCGTCGCGACGTTTTCGGCGAGTTGCTCTTCGCCAAAGCTGCACTTGCCGACGATCGTATGGACGATGCCCGTCTTATCGAGACGGTACTCGACTTTACCGGCTTTGATATCGCGGATCGCGTTGCCGATGTTGGGGGTGACCGTTCCCGATTTCGGATTGGGCATCTTCTGCGCGAGGATTCGGCCGAGGTTCGAACCGACGGCACCCATCATATCCGGCGTCGCTACCGCAACGTCGAACTCCGTATAACCCGCCTTGACCCGATCGATAAGATCCTGTTCGCCGACGACGTCCGCGCCCGCGGCTTCCGCTTCGCGCGCCTTATCGCCCTTTGCGAACGCTATTACGCGAACCGTTCGCCCCGTGCCATTGGGCAGCAACACCGTGCCGCGCACGTTCTGATCGCTCTTTTTGGGGTCGACGCCGAGACGGATGTGGATTTCGACGGTCTCATCGAATTTTGCCGTACCGTTTCGCTTCACGGTCGCGGTGGCTTCATGGATGTCGTGGAGTTTGTTCGAATCGAACGACGCTGCGAGCGCGCGATATTTTTTACCGTGCTGCTGCGCCATTACGCCGTCACCTCGACGCCCATCGAACGGGCGGTACCGGAGATAATCCGCATCGCCATATCGACATCGTTTGCGTTGAGGTCGGCCATCTTCGTTTCCGCGATTTCGCGCAGCTGCTTCTCGCTGATCTTGCCGACCTTATTGCGGTTGGGAATCGCCGAACCGGATTCGATGCCGATCGCTTTTTTAATCAGAAAGCTCGCCGGTGGCGTTTTCGTAACGAAGGTGAAGGTGCGGTCTTCGTAGACCGTGATTTCGACCGGAATCACCATGCCGGCTTGGCTCTGCGTGCGTTCGTTATACTCTTTGCAGAACGCCATGATGTTCAGCGAGTACGGCCCGAGTGCCGGACCGACGGGCGGCGCGGGCGTGGCTTTACCGGCGTTGAGCTGTAAACCGATCTTGCCGACGACTTTCTTGGCCATATTACGTCCTTTCGAGCACCGCAGTCGGGCGCTCTCCCCCGAATACTGCGCCCGACCCGGGGTGGGGCGGCGAGCGCAACTCGTCGAGAATACCACGATACGGCGCACCGGTAAAGGCCGCGGCACAGAGCATTTCCGCGTCCGTCGTCGAAACAGACACCGCCTCGGACGCTGAACGCTCCGTCGGGCACCGACGGCTGGAGGTTTGCATGGCACGGGCTTTTCGTCGCAGCTTCGAGGTCGCGGTGACGGTGGCGGCGCTAGTTGGCGCCGGAATCGCTCCCGCGCCGGCCGCAAGCGCCGGCATCGCCTTCGATTCCGTCATGAAATTCGGACTCAGCGGCGATTCGGCGCCGCAGCCGGGGACGTTTTTGTCGGATTTTGCTACCGCAGCGACTCCGGTATCGAGCGGTAACGGCAAACGCGGGCCTTCGGCCTCGGCGCCGTCATCGCGGCTGCGTCGGGCGGGATGGCGATGATCAAGAACGGTACGGCCGAACATCACTACGTCGCTGGCTCGAAGCAACGCGTCGACACCGTCGCAACGGGCGAAGCGCGCATCGTCGACTGTTCGGCTCGGACCTTGACCACCCTCGATCTGAACAAAAAGACGTACGCGGTCGTCTCGCTCGATCAGCCGGTGGAGCCGGCGCCCGCCGATAATAAGCGTCGCGGGCGCAGTGCACCGGAGCCGGCGGCGACGGACGACGGCACCAAAGTCGCACTCGATATGACGGTCAAGGCGCTCGGCGCGCGACCCATCGAGGGAATCGCCACCAGCGGCTACGACGCCCATATGAAAATGACGACGACCAAGCCGACAGGGGAGAGCGCGACGGTCGATACCGAGATGACGTCCTATCTAGCGGCGCTCGCGCCGCCGCGCGAAGGTTGCCCTGAAGCGGAGTCGCGGTTGCGGGCCCATAGCGGGGGTGCGAGCGACGCGGCGCTGACTCAGTATCTCCTAGCGATGCGGGCGATGAAGACGCCGAAAGGCGATCCGCGTTTCACGGTCACTTCGTCGGGCGTAGCGATGCCGGCCGGCAAGTTTGCGCTCTGGCAGAACGTCACGATGGGTCAGGGCGGTAAGGGCGGCGGATTCGCGGTCCTCATCGAGCGCGGCAACGTTCGCTCGATCAACGATAACGACCCGATATTCAACGTCCCGCCGGATTTCACCAAGGTCCAATAGGACGGCCGGCGCTTTGGGCGCCGGCTACATCGCCGTCGTGGAGAAGTTCGGAGGTTTCCTTGAGCGCGTCGCTGATTATCCGCGGCGGCAGCGGTAGCATTGCGAGCTAAACTTTTTCGATCTGGTAGAACTCGAGTTCGACCGGCGTTTCGCGACCGAAGATCGAAATGAGCGCGCGGACTTTTTCTTTCTCCGGCTGGATCTCGTCGACGATACCGGTGAAATCGAAGAACGGGCCGCTCGTAACTTTGACGCGATCGCCCTTGGCGAAATCGATCTTGAGCTTGGGCGTCTCGATACCCATCTGCTTGAGGATCGTCTTGACTTCTTTATCTTGCAGCGCGACGGGTTTCTCACCGGCTCCGGGGGAGCCGACGAAACCGGTAACGCCCGACGTGTTCCGCACGACGTACCAGGACTGGTCGTCCATATCCATCTCGACGAGCACGTAACCCGGAAAGACTTTCTTCGGCGTTATCTTGCGCTTGCCGTCTTTGAATTCGACTTCGTCTTCCATCGGCACGAGCACGCGGAAAATTTTCTCCGACATGTTCATCGAGTGGATGCGGCGTTCGAGATTGGCCTTCACCTTGTTTTCGTAACCCGAATACGTGTGAATGACGAACCACTTGCGGCGTTCGTCTTTCTTCGATACGGGGGCGGCCGACTCGGCCTCTTCGGAGACGTCCGACGTTACGTTTTCCACGATGATTCCTTAGTGATGGACGAGCCCGAACAAGAACCCGAAGAGTTGATCGGCGAGGTACGTATAGAGCCCGACCACGACGACGAGGCCGATGGTGAGGACCGTCGCGGAAACCCATTCCGGGCGCGTGGGCCACGTGACGCGGCGCATTTCCGCAATGAGGTCGCGAATAAAGCGCTCGGCATTCTGTTGCCTCGCCGCACGATCCGGCGGCGCGACGGGGCGACGGCCGGACGCACCCGGCTTCATTGTCGTTCCGCTACCACCCGTTGGCCTGTTCATGCGACTCGTGCTCCCTCGACCGACGATCTCGGAAAAATTCTGGCAGGGCGGACAGGACTCGAACCTGCAACCGACGGTTTTGGAGACCGCAACTCTACCAATTGAGCTACCACCCTACGCTAGCGTTACGACCGGACTTCGACGAGTAATCCTGCTCCCGCCATACGCCATTCTACCCTATAAAGGCGTAGCGCGCCCGGTTATTTCGTTTCGCGGTGCGCTTTGTGGCAACGGCAAAACCGGCAGTATTTCGAGAGTTCCAAGCGGTCGGTATTCGTCTGCTTGTTCTTCTGCGTATTATAGTTGCGTCGCTTGCATTCTTGGCAAGCGAGGACCACCATGACGCGATGTTCTTTTTTTGCCATTTTCGTATTCCTGAGTGCGGGCCGACATGAAAAAGACGGACGCGCGGTCCGTTCCGTCGCTGACTATACCACACGGCAGGCCTACCGGGCAATGCCAGGCCGGGGAACCTCGCGGCACCCCATGAAGCCACCGGCGTGCCCTTAGAAAGCGATGCGGCCTACCTCTGCCCGCGGTGCTCGGAGCAGAATTTCGTGGCGGTGGACCCGAGCGGCGGACGGCGCCAGCGCTTCGTCGAGGACTGCCCCGTCTGCTGCAATCCCATCGAATTCGCCGTGACCTTCGACCGCGAAGGCGACGCCATCGTGGAGAGCGCCGAACTCGCAACGTAGGGCGAATCGTCGTGCGCCCGGCCAGAATCGAACTGGCAGCCTAAGGCTTAGGAGTCCTTCGCTCTATCCAATTGAGCTACGGGCGCGCAGACGATCCCGGCGACCGTGTTCGCGGCCCTCTTACTCGATACCGCTGGTGGTGTCGGCTTCCCGTGGAACCGCGCTGCCGCAAATGGAGCCGCGCTTTCCCGGCGAATCGCGCCAGTTCGCCCGTTCGTTCGAACGAGGCGGCCAACACACGAAGGAGCATCTACCTTGAGTCTCGCGCAGAGTGCGCTGCCGCCGATGAATACGGCGCCCCCCGGATTTTCGATCGAACGGGATCTTCCGCAAGGGTTCGCCGCGTTCTATCGGAGGTTGCACCAGCGTTTCACGCCGCGCCAACGGGAGTTCGCCGCCGCGCGCAAGCGGGTCATGGCGGCCTCGCACGCCGGCGACCGGCCGACGTATCGCCCCCCGTCGGCGGCCACGACCGAACCGTGGCAAATCGAGTTGCCGCCGTGGTGCACCGACCAGCGCAATCAGATGACGGGACCTGCGGACGAAGCCGACCTCGTCGTAAAGATGCTCAATTCCGGTGCGCCCGGCGTCATGCTCGATCTCGAAGACTCCATGGCGAACGCCTTCGAAAGTACGCTGCTCGGAGTGAGCAACGTGACCGCCGCGCTGTACGGCGAACTGACGTATGAAGATAAGAAACGTGGCAGCACCGTCGGTATCGAGCCGTCAGAAACCGTTATCTTCACGCGCGTTCGCGGTTTGCATCTCAGTCAGGCGGGGATCTTCGGCGAACCCACGTCGGCCTCGCTCTTCGATCTCGCGCTGCTGGTCTTCGGCTTGGATCTCGCTAGGCTCAAGCATCCGCTGTGCATCTACATCCCGAAATCCGAATCTGCCGACGAAGCGCTGTGGTGGCGCGACGTCTTCGCAGCGCTCGCCGAGTTCAAAGACCGGCCGCGCGATTACATCAAGTGCATGGCGCTGTGTGAAGCGCATTCGCTCGCATTCGAACTTGAAGAATTCGCCTACAATCTGCGCGCTAACCTCATCGGCCTCGACCTCGGCCGTTGGGACTATATGGCGAGCCTCATTCACTTCAACCTCGACGATCCGGCCTGGATCCTCCCCGACCGCAACACCATCCCGCACGACGTTGCGTTCTTCCAGAATCTGCGAACGCTGATCCCGTCGATCTGCCATAAACACGGTTTGCTCGCCATCGGCGGCATGACGGCGCTCTTCCCGAGCCGGGAAGATTCCGAGCTCAACGACCGCGCCCTGACGTCGCTCGCAACCGATAAGAAAAATGAAGCGACGTGCGGCATGGACGGCGCGTGGACCGGCCACCCCGATCAGAACGCGATCGCCGTGGCACAGTTTCCGGCACCCAACCAGCTGGCGAGTTTCAAGCCGGGTTTCGACTCGCATCCCGACTTGCGGCCCTCGGTCGTCGGCGTCGGAAAGACGACGATCGACGGAACGCGCGCGGCCGTGCGCACCGTGATCCGCTATCGCAACGGCTACATCAACGGTAAAGGGGCGAGCCTGCTCGACGGCTACATGGAAGATCTGGCGACCGACCGCATCTACCGGCTGATGATCGCGCAACGCGTCAAACATGGGCTGCACGCGCAAGCCGACGTGTCGGCGCTCTTCGACGAAGAAGTCGCGAAACTCATCGCAACCGGCAAAGACGCCGGGACGCCCGACACGTTGCGAGAAGCGCGCGCGATCGGCGAAGCGATGATCGTCAGCGGCGTGTTCGATCCCGTCTGACGCCGCTCGATCGCGTTTTCCATGCGCGCACGTAGCGGCTTTGCGCAAGCCGGTACGGTCGTGCGCGCTGGAGCCCTCGGTGGGGATTGAACCCACGGCCTCGTCATTACCAATGACGTGCTCTACCACTGAGCTACAAGGGCGCTGCGGGAGACCGGAGCGGGTGGCGGGAATCGAACCCGCGACTCTTGCTTGGAAGGCAAGGGCATTACCATTATGCAACACCCGCGATTGTCCATGGGCAGGGAGGGATTCGAACCCCCGTACTGCATGCAGAACGGATTTACAGTCCGTCGCCTTTAACCACTCGGCCACCTACCCACGCGGACCGAAGCTCGTTACGGGGCGGGACCCCGGTGTCCTGTTGCCTTCGAACGGAGCCGACGATCGGATTCGAACCGATGACCTTGACTTTACAAAAGTCCTGCTCTACCAACTGAGCTACGTCGGCGACGGGCCTCGCACACTCGATGCAACCGCCCGCCACCCGGTTCGGATTCGGCTCGGGGTACGGGGCGCGAGTTCCTTACCGAGCGAGCACCGCTGCCCCGACGAGCTAGACCTTGACTGAGCTCTCACGCCCGGCGCGAGCGCCCGATGTTCGCGCGCGACCGCACGCCGATCGATCCGCGATCGCCGACGCGTTGCGCACCCTCGCGATCCTCGCCGTCGTCGCAAACCACCTCATCGAAGTTTCGAAGCCGACCCTTGGCGGGCACCTACTCCACTTCAAAGTCCTCGGCATCTGGGGCGTTTCGGCGTTCTTCGTCCTCAGCGGCTTCCTGCTCTCGCCGCCGTACGTCCGCGCGTTCGTGGGCCGCTGCGAGCGACGACCGTCGGCAGCGCTGTTTCTGCTCCGGCGCGTGTTGCGGATCGTGCCGCTCTACGTCGTCGCGGTCGTCGTCAGCGCGATCGTCGATCTCTGCTTCCACGTCGAACGCGTGACGCTCAAGAGCGTCGTCGCTCATCTCCTGATGCTGCAAAACTTCATCCCGAAATACGTTCAGGCGATCAACGGTCCGCTGTGAACGATGCCGGTCGACTTCGAATTCTATTTCGCGCTACCCGTGGCTGCGGCGCTCGCGTTCGGCGCGTTTCGAGGGATCGAACGCGAGCGCCGGCCGCGCGCGTTCCTCGCTATGCTCGCCGGGGTCATCGCCGCGTCGCTCCTCTATCGCTTCACCATCCAACTCGCGAGCCCGAGGTTTTCGTTCACGATCGCCTACTACGTGCTGATGTCGAACCTTTTCGGCATGGCGGCGATCTTCGGCCTCGGCATCCTGCTCGCGTACGTCGTCGAGATGCGCGACGGACGGCCGCTGCCGCGAACGCCCGCGCTCTGGGCGCTCGTCGCGTCGATCGCGCTCTTTCGGGCGGCGCAACAGGACGTCGTGATGCCGGACGCGCTAAATTCGCTGCTCGCGGCGCTCTCGGTATTTGCGGCGCTGGCGGCGCTACCGAGCTTCGATCTCGCACGTCGCATAGCCCAGACGCGCGCGGTCGCCGCCGTCGCGTCGCTCGCGTACGCGATCTACCTCTTCCATCTTCCGGTGCTACACGCGGTGTCCAAAGTGCTGGGCCAACCGACCGGCTACACAGCGCTTCTCGAACTGGCGCTGGGCAACGCGGTCGTTCTGTTCCCAATCGTGTACGTCGGGCATCGATTCGTCGAACGGCCTTTCCTTGCGATCAAGGACACCAAGCGCGACCCCGTCGCCGCATAGCTTCGAACGAAATCGAACGGGCACTGCTCGAGAAGCGGTGCCCGGTTCGGATGCGTTGCTTAGATGCGTCGGGGGTGACGCACGTCGCCGTTTACGGCAATTCGATCTCGGCGAGATTCTTTTCGATCTTGCGTTTAACGCGTTGCAGCGCGTTGTCGATCGACTTGACGTGGCGGTTGAGATCGCGCGCCATCTCCTGATAGCTTTTGCCTTCGAGATATGATAGCAAGACCTGGGATTCGAGATCCGAAAGATTCTCTTGAATGCGCTCCTTGATATCTTCGGAGACTTCCTGATTGATCACGAGTTCTTCGGGATCCGACGTTTTCTGAGACGCCATGACGTCGAGCAGCGTGCGCTCGCTGTCTTCGTCGTAGATGGGCTTATTGAGCGAGATGTACTGATTGAGGGGGATGTGTTTTTGGCGAGTCGCCGTTTTGATCGCCGTGATGATCTGCCGCGTGATACACAACTCGGCGAAGGCGCGGAAGCTCGAAAGCTTGTCGGCCTTGAAATCTCTTACGGCTTTGTATAAGCCGATCATACCTTCTTGGATGATATCTTCGCGGTCGGCGCCGATTAGGAAGTAGCTTTTGGCCTTGATGCGGACGAAATTCTTGTACTTGTTGAGCAAGAACTCCATCGCCAGGTTATCGCCGCCCTTAGCGGCCGAGACCAAATCCTCATCGGCTCGTTCGTGGTAATCGAGCACGCCGTCCGCGCTTTGCGCAAGCGCCATGTCTGTTCTCCCTTGGGTGGATGCGGCCGAAAACGCGAGCCGCGGCCCGTCGAGCCGTCCGCATCTGGCTAAGTATAGGAGGGTCCTGCAAGAGCGTCAAGGTCAGGAGGGGATAAGTATCAGTCTGTCAAGAAATTTCGCCCCCAAGCTCGAACCTATGACTTTTGTCATATCGCGATGCCTTTGAAAATGTAACGCGCGTCACAAGCTGGACGGCTCGACTCGGCTCGGCTCGGCTCGATGCTCGACGCTCGATGCTCGACGCGCTCCCGGGCTCGATGCCCATCCGCTCCTCGCTCTAACCAGCCAAGCGCGGCGCGGCAAAGACGGGCCTAGCTGCGGCGCTGGCACCGCCGGCTCGTCCAGCGGGCACGAAGCGGGAAGCGTCCCGCGCTTAGAGGTGTATACCGGCTATGCCACGATGCCCAAGGCACCCGTTCCGTATCCAAGGGCCACGCGACCCGTAAACGCGCTGGACGCACATTTTCGGGGCTCCGGTCGGCTTCGCTCGAACGCTCGACCACTCGACGGCTCCCGGCTCGATGCTCCAGGGCTCGACGGAGCCAGAACCGGCGACCAAGCGACGATGGCTGCACGGGCGGCTCGACGGCTCCCGGGCTCGATGGCTCGGATCGCATCATTCATCCGAGCGCTTCTGCGAGCCGCTGCACCCACGCGTCGGCTACGATCGCCGTCGCTTGGGTCCGAGCAGCCGCGCGCGATGCCGGCCGCGCATGGGTGCGGAACCAGGCGAGCACCGACGCGCG